>ENA-ORTI01000007-ORTI01000007.1-human-gut-metagenome-genome-assembly--contig:-NODE-7-length-282325-cov-39.308237_pt1 | contig 282325 bp, 231 predicted proteins | sample MGYA00242071_ERZ509191 | MGnify/ENA primary metagenome ERZ509191 (study PRJEB26280, sample SAMEA2338832) | human gut metagenome | biome: human gut; feature: human-associated habitat; material: faeces...
TCAGGGATTTTTATCCCCTAATCCCCTATTTTTCGCTTGCACATTTACTCCCATTGACGGGGCGGTTTGAAGGGGAATGCGGAACATGAACGTGGCCAAGTAACGGCGTTCACCGTTCAGCGCATGGGAAGGCGGCGTTTTCTGAAACAGAAGCCGACGGTAAAAGTAACCAGAGTTCCGATGGTAACGCGCCACGGAAATGCTATTTCCGGAACATATTGTTGCCAGCCGGAGGGCAGAGGGATGAGTTCCGTCAGTAAAGCGATGACAAAGAATCCTGCCGCCATGGCAATGATGTTTCCTGAGTCGCTGCCTCTGGTGCGGGTCAGCATTCCCAACAGGAAAATGCCAAGCAGGGAGCCATAGGTATAGCCGAAAATGCCCAGGGCTATTTGGATGATGCGGACTTCCGGGTGATGCACCACATACCACGCTGTGATGGAACCCACGAGGATGAGCAGCAGGGAGAAAACGGCCGTTCCCCAGCGCACGCACCGGAGCAGCTGCCGTTCCGTGGCTTCCGGTTTGAATATCCCCTGGTACCAGTCCTTGGTGGCGGTAGTCGCCAGGGAGTTTAGAGCCGTGGAGAGGGAGCCCATGGCCGTCGCCAGAAGTCCGGCGATCAGCAGCCCGCGGATGCCGTTGGGAAGTTCATGGATGATGAAGTAGGGAAACACATGCAGCTGCGGCGTGTCTGCAGGGAGGTTTGCCGGGTTGTATTGGTAGAAGACATAGAGAAGAATGCCCGTGAAGAGGAAAATGATGACGATGGGGAAGTCCAGCAAGCCGGATACGATGACTGCACGCGTTCCCGCCTTGCTGTTTTTTGCCGCCAGCATGCGCTGCACCATGTCCTGGTCCGTGCCATGCGTAGCCATGGTGATGAAGGTTGCTCCCAGGAAGGCTGCCCACACCGTGTATTCCTGGCCCAGCACGCGGGCGCCTTGTTGGAGGAAGTCCAGGCCTTCTCCGGTTCCCCAGGAGAAGAATTTCCAATCGTCTCCACCATTCATGGCGGCGGAGATGGAGCTCCACCCTCCGGGGATATGGGAGAACAGTACCCACAGGGCGGAAAGCATGGAGACTCCCAGAACGACGGCCTGGAGGACGTCCGTCCAGACGACGGCTTTCAATCCTCCGATCGCGGTATAAATTGTCGTGGCGACGGAGATGGCAACCAGGGCGGCAATGTAGAGCAGGACAATCTGGTCGGCGTTTGCCGTGACGCCTGTCAGGAACTGGTAGGCAATGACCAGCAGAATGCCCGCGAAATAGAGCCTGGTTCCGCTGGCGAGCACCCGGCTGATCAGGAAGACCATGGAGGCTGTCCGCCGCGTCAGGAGCCCGAATCTTTTTTCCAGGTATTCATAGATGGAAACAACCTTGTAGTCATAATAGGGCTTGAGAAAGAGCCTGCCGACGATGATGCGGCCCAGGATGGTGCCGATGCAGAGCTGGGCGTATGTGAAGTTGCGGGTATGGTATCCTTCTCCGGGAGCCCCCAGGAAGGTGGCCGCGCTGATTTCCGCCGCCAGGATAGAGGCCAGAATAGCCCACCAGGGCAGGGAGCGGTTGCCCAGGGCATAGTCTGTCAGGGAGTTTTGCTTTCGTCCCGCATAAATGCCAATGCAGAAGATAGCCAGAAAGTAAATGACGATGACGAAAAGGTCCGTGAGCATGCCTGGAAAGAGAAGGCCTTTTCCGGAATGGAAATTCCGGAAAAGGCCCCGGGCTTAATGAAAGGGTCAGGAGTGGCTCTTGTGCTCCAGCGCGGCTGAAACCAGGCCGGAAAAGAGCGGGTGGGCCCGGTTGGGAGCGGACTGGAATTCCGGATGGTACTGGCAGGCGATGAAGAAGGGATGATCGGGAAGTTCCACGACTTCCACCAGTCCGTGTTCGTCATTGACGGCGCTGATGACCAGCCCCGCGTTTTCCAGTTCGTCGCGGTAGGCCGGGTTGAATTCGTACCGGTGGCGGTGGCGTTCCGTAACGCTGTCCTTGCCGTAAAGCTTGTGCGCCAGCGTTCCGGGCCGGATCAGGGCCTTGTAGGCGCCCAGGCGCATGGTGGCTCCCATGGCCTTGATGCCTTTTTGCTCTTCCTGGAGGCTGATGACGGGGTGGGTGGTTTTCTGGTCGAATTCCGTGGAGTTGGCGTCATCCATGCCGCAGATGTGGCGTGCGTACTCAATGACGGCCACCTGCATGCCCAGGCAAATGCCCAGGAACGGGATTCCTTTGGTGCGCGCGTATTCCACCGTCTGGATTTTCCCTTCAATGCCGCGGTCTCCAAAGCCGCCCGGCACCAGAATGCCGTCCACGGAGCCAATCATGGCCTCCGCGCCCTTTTCCTCAATTTCTTCCGCGTCTATCCGGAGAATTTCCACGCGGGCGTCATTTTCCGCACCGGCGTGAGTGAAGGATTCATAGATGGATTTGTAGGCGTCCTGGAGAGCGATGTATTTACCTACTACGGCAATCCTGATGGAGTGGCTGGGGCTGATGACCCTGCCGACGTAACGCTGCCAGTCCGCCAGATTGGGCGCCGGAACGTCCAGTCCCAGCCGCCTGGTGACAATGCGGTCTATTTTATCCTGGCTGAGGTCCAGGGGGCATTCGTAGATGGTGTTTTTGACGTCGCGGAAGGCAATGACGTTTTTGGCTTCCACGTTGCAGAACATGGCGATTTTGCGGCGTTCGTCTTCACTCATGTCGTATTCCGTCCGGCAGATGATCACGTCCGGCTGGATGCCGATTTCCCGGAGCTTGGCGACGGATTGCTGGGTGGGCTTCGTTTTCATTTCCCCGGCGGCCTTGATATAGGGGAGCAGGGTGACGTGAATGAAGCAGACGTTGTCACGGCCCACTTCCAGGGCGAATTGGCGCAGGGCTTCCAGGAAAATGTGGCCTTCCATGTCCCCGACCGTGCCGCCGATTTCCGTGATGATGATGTCCACGTCTGATCTTTCCGTGACTTCATAGAGGCGGTTTTTGATTTCATCCGTGACATGCGGAATGTATTGAACCGTTTTTCCCAGATAGTCTCCCCGGCGTTCCTTCCGCAGCACGCTTTCAAAGACCTGTCCGGAAGTGAGGTTGTTGAGCCGGGAGAGGCTGCAATGGACGAAGCGTTCGTAATGGCCCAGGTCCAGGTCCGTTTCCGCTCCGTCGTTCAAGACGTACACTTCCCCATGCTGGAACGGGCTCATCGTTCCGGGGTCCACATTCAGGTAGGGGTCGAATTTTTGAAGGGTTACCTTGAGTCCGCAGCGTTCCAGCAGCGTGCCGATGGATGCCGCCGCCAGTCCTTTGCCGAGAGAGGAGACAACACCGCCTGTGACGAAGATATATTTCATGATTTGCTTCCTAGTGTATGTTTAATAAGATTTGTTCCACCTGTTCCGCCTGTTCCGGCGTATCCACGCCCACACTGACGTGGTCCGTCAGGATGACCCGGATTCTGGCCCCGTTTTCCAGTGCGCGCAGTTGTTCCAGGGATTCCGTCTGTTCCAGGGGGGTCGGGGCCCAGCGCACATAGTTTTCAAGGAAGTCGCGGCGGTAGGCGTAAATACCCAGATGGCGCAAGGGCGGCGCTACGCGGGGGTGGCGGGCGTAGGGAATGACGGAACGGGAGAAGTACAGGGCGTCTCCGTTACGGGCAAGGGCCACTTTGACAATGTTCGGGTTGTCCAGATCCTCCCGGGTGCTGATGGGGCAGGCGACGGTGGCCATGGAGAGGGCTTCGTCCGAGACCAGGGCTTCCGCCAGCCTGTCAATCAGGGCCGGGTCAATGAGAGGTTCGTCCCCCTGAATATTGACGACATGGGTGGCGGCAGGGAAGGAACGTACCGCTTCCGCCAGGCGGTCACTGCCGCTGGGATGGTCCGGAGAGGTCATGATGGCCCTGGCTCCAAAGGATACGGCGGCGTCAAAAATGCGCTGGTCGTCCGTGGCGATGGCGATGGCGTCCAGGCGGGAACAGCGGCAGACGCGTTCCCATACGTGCTGGACAAGAGGTTTTCCTGCAATGGGATGAAGGGGCTTGCCCGGAAATCTGGAGGAACCCCAGCGTGACGGAATGAGGCCGATGATGTGGTGGGAAATATCTGCTGCCATGGGAAAAGGAACCGCCCCGAAAGGTAGCAACTCCCTTTGAATTAGTCCAGCCTCAAGCATAGGGAACGCCTGTTTTTCCCGGGAAGGAACAGTCAGCCGGAAATGGATGCCGTTGCGGCAGCTTGCCGTTTTTCCTGCGTTTTCCGGATCATGAGCGGCATGTATTCCTTGCGGACATGGAGGGATACATAGAGGCCCTCCCTCTTGGCGCAGGAGTAGAGTACTTTGATGATGGCCAGGGATATGATGTCCATCGCAATGGTGATGCTTTCCCCAAAGATCAGGAAAAAGAAGATTGGTTTGGTGAAATAGACGGCGGAAACATACAGGATGCCGAGCTTGTATTGATGGTTGCGGTAAATTCTACTGACGATCCATGCGTAGGTCATGCCAACGACGGACAGGATAAGGTACAGGGAAATCCCTATGTAGCCGAGCGTTTGAATTGTGGAAATGGGGCCGCTGTGCCATTGGCCGTTCCAAGCAAAGGCGCTTTGGTCTTTGCTCAGGTTGTAGGCTTCTTCATACACATTGGCTTTCACGATGCTGATATCCCGTGAAAAGCCGTCTCCGAATATTTTGTCCTGAATAAAGTGTTCACGGTCATCCAGAGCCCAGCTCCACATTTCAAAGCGCCAGTTGATGGAGTCTTCGGCGTTTGCCTTGGCTTGCGCGCTGACGTCCAGGAAAGGAACGGCTGAGAGGGTGCGCTGGATGCCGAAAGGCAGAGAATGGAGCATGCCCGCAGAGGAGAGCAGCAAGAGCAATAGCACTCCGAGGACGGGAGCCAGAAGGCAGAAGAACCATCTTCTGTAAATTAGGGATATGGTGAAGAACAGGAACAGAACCTGGGCCATGGCGGAGCGAAATCCGCTTAACAGGATGCCAACGGTTCCAAGAAGAAGCAACGCCCCCCACCAGGGACGCTTGATCATCTGCCACACGGAGTAGTTGATGATGAGCAGCTGCATCACCAAGATAGAAATTCTGAGGAAGGAAGAGTTCCGGGAGTTTTCGGAGAGTGTGCCTGCGGAGCCCGCGCTCGCGGCAAGATCCGCCCCGGCGCTATCCGGAGAAAGGAGGCTCCGGGCGGTTAGGATAAGGGTAAAAACGATGGTCAGGAAAACAGCCCATTGAAGCACCTTGCCCAGTTCATGGCTGGTCGTTTTTAACGAGGACAGGCAGAGATAGGCCAGGAGGGCCTGGAGGAAAAGGATGTATCCCTTGCCTCCGTAGTAGTCTTCCAGCACATCCAGCCCCAGAGCGAAAGGGTGGCTCAGGAAGATATAGCCCACATGCATGAACAGCACGAGGACGACAGCGTCCAGAAGGGGGGCGGAATTCCACGTCAAGCTTGAACGCCTGAGCATGGCGTTCCACAAGTAACAAGGAAGGGTTATTCCGTAAGCAAGGAGGGGAGCGTAATCCCTTAAGGAGGGGATGGGCAGGAAAAGAATGGGTATCAGTATCCACAGATACCACACTTTTCCCTTCATCAGGAATAAGGCGGCCAGGATAAAGGGGGAAACAGCCAGAACTATAGAAAGGGGATCGCCGTCCGCCGACATGATGCCGCCTATGATGGCTAAAAGAATGGCAACGACTGAAACCAGTACAATTTTAAATAAGTTACCATTCATAGGGCTACCCGTTATTCCCGAATAAAAAACAGTAGCGGGAAAGAGAGATGGATGGTGGAGTATAGGGGATTCGAACCCCTGACCTTCTCATTGCGAACGAGACGCTCTACCAACTGAGCTAATACCCCGTGGGAAATACCGGCAAGAATTTAGTTCATCCCGCGTTTGAAAGCAAGCGGAATTCGTCAGGAAAGGCAAATAAGAAGAAAGATGCCGCCTTTCCTCATCTCGTGCGGGTGTTTCATGATTGCCGGAGGCCGTCCGCAGGGAAGATGGCTATTTCCGGGAACGCCCGGCTTTTACGGGAAAGGAGGAACGCCCCGGTCTGGAAGCCGGAGGGCCTGCGGGAATGTTCAGGTGTAAAGGCAGGCGGACCTGATGTTTCCGATTTTTGCGAAGGCCCGTTTGCCGGAATTGGAGCGTCAGCGGCCCTGCTTGTTTTTAATGCGGTTTCTGAGATGGGCTTCTTCAAAAAGGCCGTCCATGTATAATCCCACGGCTTGAGCTTTTCTGAGGCTCCGGGCTGCATCCCTCAGGGCCGGAAGCGCTTCTTCATAGGATGGCATTTTTCCTTTTTTAACAGGGGATGCTTCCACAAGGTGCCACCCCCACCGGCTTTTGAGAAGTACCGGCCTGTTGTCCGGAACGTCTGCCAACGCCAGACCCAGGGTTTCCTTGGCGCGGGCGGGGCTTATCCAGCCGAGTTCCCCGCCGGCGGGAGCGGAACGTTCGTCTTCACTGAATTCCCTGGCGAGCCGGGAGAAGGATTCCCCTGCCTTCAGCCGCTCCAGCAGCGTTTCCGCGGTTTGCCGGACCTGGGCTTCTTCCCTGTTCAGGGTAGCCAGGAAGATGTGCCTGGTTTTCCGCAGATCAGGAGGGGTGAGCTGGTCCCGAATCAGGTTGTAGTAGGTTTTCAGGTCTTCGTCGGACGCTTCCGCCGCCTGGGCGGTTGCCCGGTAGAGCTGTTCCGTCTGTTTGAGCCTGGCCGCTATTTTTTTTTGAAATTGTTCCTGCGTCAATTTCTGGCCATGCAGGGTTTTCAGGTATTGTTCCGTGTCTCCGTCAAAACGGGACCGGATTTGTTCCACGGCGCGTGCCGCTTCCGCGTTGCGGTTGGGGAGCTGGAGGTCATTGACGCTGGTTTTCAGGCGCAGAAGGGAGGAGCCAATCAGGTCATACCTGGCCCGCGGAGCCAGGTCGCCGGGGATGTCCGGTTCATGAGTAAGTTTGATCCCGCCTTCCATATCCAGCACGGGAGGCTGGCGCAGCATTTTCAGTTCCGTCATTCTTCGGGAAATCTGGTTGGCGGTGACGGGTTCCCCGTACACTTCCGCTATCCGGGCGGAGCTGTCTCCTGGCGGCCCTGGCAACGGTTTCAGGTACGCGTCCATCCTGCCGGCCAGAAAGCCGTGCCAGACAAACAAGTCTCCCACCAGATAGAGCAGGAAGGCTCCATAAATCACAAGCCTGAGCGTGAATTTTCCAGTGGGAGACATGGCAGGAGAAGAAGGGCAAAGAGCTTAGTTTCCGCCGCCGGAGTCTGCCAGGCGGGCGGATTCTGGAGGAAGGAAGTTGCGGAATCTCTTCTTTTCAATGCACTTCATGTAGGCTTCTTCCGGGGAGACGATGCCCTGCTGGAGTTTTTGCCAGATGGCGTCATCCATGAATTGCATGCCCATGGCCTTGCCGCCGACGATGACGTCAGGGATTTTCTGCGTGGCGCCTTCACGGATGATGGCCGCCACGGCCGGCGTGGCAAAGAGAATTTCATTGACGGCTACGCGTCCCGGTTTGTCGCTGCGCTTCATCAGGAGCTGCGCCACGACGCCGCGGAGGGAACCCGCAAGCATGGTGCGCACCTGGGATTGCTGGTCAGACGGGAATACGTCAATGATACGGTCAATGGTTTTGCTGGCGTTGTTCGTGTGCAGGGTGCCGAATACCAGAAGGCCGGTTTCCGCCGCCGTGAGCGCCAGGGAGATGGTTTCCAGGTCGCGCATTTCACCCACCAGCACGATGTCGGAGTCTTCACGAAGGGAAGCCCGGAGGCCGTCTGCGAAGGAAGGCGTCTGGAGAGGCACTTCCCTCTGGGTGACGATGGATTTTTTGTTGGGATGGACGAATTCGATAGGTTCCTCTACGGTGATGATGTGCCGCGCCTGGTTGCTGTTGATGTAGTCGATGATAGCGGCCAGCGTGGTGGATTTACCGGAGCCGGTGGGCCCTGTGACCAGCACAAGGCCGGATCTCATATGGGCGAATTCCTTGACGACCGTAGGCACGCCCAGTTCTTCCAGCGTGGCTATTTTGGTGGGAATGAGGCGGAAAACAGCCCCCAGGCCGTGCTGCTGCTTGAAGTAGTTGCAGCGGAAACGGGATGTTTCATCCATTTCATAGGCAAAGTCCAGGTCTCCTTCTTCCAGATATTTCTGGAAGGCCTGGGGATCGCATATTTCCGCGAGAAGGTTTTTGAACGCCTGGCCTTCCAGGTTTTCGTCGGAGATGGCGGAGATGGTCCCGTTAACGCGGACTTTAGGAGGCTGGCCTTCGCTGAGGTGAAGGTCGGAACCGCCCGCTTCTACGAGGTATTTGAAGTATTGGTCGATGACAGCCATAACAGGAGTGTTTCAAAATTAAAGGTTACTTGATTCCCAGGAAGGATTTCATGATGGTTTTGTCTTCCGCGCGGAAGATGCAGTCTTCCGTGGTGATGAGGCCCGCCTGGTGCAGGGCCCGGAGCGAGTCGTCCATCAGGATCATGCCCTGGGCTTTCCCTGTCTGGATGCAGCCGGGAATCATGAATGTCTTGCCTTCGCGGATGCAGTTGGCGATAGCCGGCGTATTAACCAGCATTTCAATGGCCAGAGCGCGGCCGTTGCCGTCTGCTCTGGGAACCAGCTGCTGGGAGATGATGCCGCGCAGGGATTCGCTGACCATGATGCGGATCTGGTCGCGTTGTTCCACCGGGAAGACGTCCAGCACGCGGTCCACCGTACGGGCTGCGGAGCCCGTATGCAGGGTGCCGAGCACCAGATGGCCGGTTTCTGCCGCCGTGAGCGCCAGGGAGATGGTTTCCAGGTCGCGCATTTCGCCCACCATAATGACGTCAGGGTCTTCACGGAGGGCTCCGCGGAGGGCCCGCGCGAAGGATTCCGTATGTTTATGCACTTCACGCTGGTTGACGTGGCAGTTTTTGGAGGGAATCAGGTATTCGATGGGGTCTTCAAGCGTGATGATGTGGTCGTGGCGGTCCTGGTTGATGAAATCCACGATGGAGGCCAGCGTGGTGGATTTACCGGAACCTACGGAGCCCGTGACTAAAATGAGACCGTTGGTGTAGCGGGTGAGGGGCACCACGTATTCCGTCGGCAGCCCTATTTCCTCCATGGTGCGCACCCGCGTGTTGATGATGCGGAAGCAGATGTCATAGCCCAGGCGCTGTTTAACCACGGATGCGCGGTAGCGGCCAAAGTCATTGGCGTAGGCAAAGTCCACGTCCCCCCGTTGCTGAAGGCGGTTCCATTCCGGGTCTTCCAGAAAGCCCCTCGCCAGCACTTCCGTGTCCTGGGGCGTGAGATTGGGCGCTTCCTCCCAGATGGGGAGAAGCTGGCCGAACCGGCGCCAGGTGGGACGGCTGTTGACGGCAAGGTGGATATCGGAACAGTCATAATCCTGTCCAAGTTTGAGATATCCGTCGACGTGGGGCAAAATGTATTCGCTCATGTTGTGAATGCAGCAAACTGATAAAGCTACATATTAACGAAAACAGAGCTTTTTTGACCAGCAAAAAATGTCTGGGAACCGATTTCCATGAAAGCGGCTTTGCCCTGTTCCGCGACGGGTGAGGAATTTCGAGAGGGGAAGTTTTGCGGAAGAGCTGCGGGCGTTTGTTTCCGGGGAAGGGGAGGATGATGGAACAGGGGGCTGGCGCGGCAGGCCGGCTTTTACGCCAGGCATGATTTATTGTTCCCTGGAAGGCAGGAGGGATATAGGGAGGTTCTCATTTAACGGCGCGGGAACATCCCCATTTTTTACGGCAGCGGAGTTCCCGAACCTTTTTCAAGAAGCAGCAGAAAACCGCTGTATTGGTCTGAAAATCCTGTTATTTGAACAGGTTGAGGAATTTTTTGCCGGCCAGGCCGATCCCCATTTTTTTCAGGGAAGGGAAAGCCAGGGTAATCAGAATTTCAACGATGAAACGGAAGATGGAGGAATTAACCCAGCTTCCGGAAGTGCGCGGCTGCGGGGGAGGGGCCGGATTGCTTTTTTTCCCCGCAAACATGCGGATGAGAAGAACGCCTCCCACCGTTCCGACAATAGAGCCGATTACAGGCAGGGACATGGCCTTTTTTTTCAATTTACGGAAGTGGTCGGCCTGCTGCTGCGTCTTTTGCACCAGGCTGTCCGCCTCATTGACGATGTCCAGCCGGGAGGAAGCTACCCGCATCAGGAGTGCGAGCTTTTCTTGAGAGCCATTTGCAGACATGATAAATCCGTTTTAAGTTCTTCCGCCGTCGCCGGAGCGATAGGCGTTACATGGGTTCGGCTGAAAAGGATGAACCCGGCTGCGGCGGCCAGGAGATGAAAGCCCGTGGTTACGGCAAGCCCGGCGATAATTCCCCAGAAATACGCCATGACCACAGTCAGAAGGCACCACAGAAATAGATAGCCGAAGAAGGCCATGAAGGCGCCCATCAGGAGAAAGGCCGTTTTTTTGCCCAGCCTGTTGGACGCTTCCTTCAGTTCCAGTTTGAGCAGTGCGGCCAGGGCTTCCGCATGGGCCAGGGCTGCCGTCCCGGTTTCCCGGAGGGACCGGACCATGGCCATCCCTTCTTCCTTTTCCTCCACAAGGGGGGTGACGAAGGTTCGCTTGAGTTTGTCGATCAGTCCCATGGTTCGGTTTGAAAGGGGAAGGAGGACGCCATGCGCATGGCACGCATGGCGCGGGATGAAGGGAGAGGGTTAACGACGGCGGATAAGCAGACCGATGAGAAGGCCCACGCCCATGGCAATCAGCACGGACTGGGTGGGCTTTTCCTTCACGTATTCTTCGCCTGCTTCGTGGAACTTCTTGGCCTTGTCACGGATGACTTCTCCCTTTTCCTGGGCGTAGTCGCAGATGGTGCTGGCCTGTTCCGTAGCCGCCTTGCGGATTTGGTTTACTTTAGCTGCGGCGAAGGCCCTGGCCTGTTGAAATCTGGTGACGGCAAGCTCGCGGGCGGAAGGGCAGGAGCAGGAAGTGTCGTTTGCTGCTGCGGTCGTTTCAAGTTCGGTTTGGTTGTCTTGCATGGTTGATTAGAGTATTAAGGGTTGGTTCCTGTTGAAAAACATGTCGACTTACATGTTTTCGCCTCTCACATTGGAAATTATTTAGCACGCTTCCCACTATTGGCAAGTGTGTAAAGCGGCTTCACCCGGAATTGTGCGGTCTCTCAGCGGCGGCTTCCTGAAAAACCGCCGCGGGGGTCCGGTTTGACTTGGGGTTCGTTAGGATTCCGGTACCTCAGAATGCCGTAATCCCTCAGATTGCGGATGAATTCCTGAGCGTTGGTCCGGAAGCGAGCATCGTACATAAGCAGCCCAAGAAAGCCCTGGTTTTTACGTGCATCAGCCGTGAAGGAGGAGATTTGTTCAGATGCTTTCCTCAGAGCGGCCAGCGTAGGGGGGATTGCCTTGACGGCGGGGTCCAGAGTGTTGAGCTTTTCTTCAGCTCCGGCAATGAGTTTGCGGGCATCCCGGACGGTGTCTTTCATGGCCGCGACCGAGGAGCGCGTTTCTTCCATGAGGCCGGGGAGCTGTTCTCCCGCCCGGTTTATTTGAGACAGTACGCTGCCGAGGTTCTGGATGTTCTCCCGGTTCAGGATGCCCTCGTTGATCAGCCTGGTCGTCTGGGCCAGCCCTTTGGCCGCCTCTCCGATATTGAGGATGGCGTCGTCAATGTTGTCCGAATTTTTCTCGATTTGCTTGAGGATTTTCAGGATTTCCTCTGTGGCGCCCACGGCATTGTTTTTGATTTTGCTGAAATCGCTTTCCGGCTGACCGATGATGGTGGCATGGGGAAGGATGTATTCATGCGTGGGCTGGGCCGGAGGGACGATATCGATGTATTTGTCGCCCAGGATGTTCTGCATGTCCACCCGGAAGACGGACCCTTGCTGGATTTTCACGTCGCTCTGAATGCTGGCTTCCAGCATGACTTCATTGCCGGAAGGCAGGAGTTCAGGGGCTTTGGTGACTTTCCCCACCGTGACGCCGCCCAGGCGTATCTGGGAATCCTTGATGAGCCCCGCCGCATCTTTGAAAATGATGTTGATGGGGTAGGTTTGCTCCTTGGATGTTTTGATGTTGCCGAATCCCAGGATGACTCCGATAATCATCAGGATCCCGGCGATCAGAAAGATGCCTACCCAGGTTTCCGGTTTAAGTTTCTGTTTCATGGCTCTGTGGCAAGATGGTTATTGTTTGCGTTCCCGTTCCGCCCGTTCCAGCAGAACCCGTTGGAAGTTTTCATTTTTGCCGGACAGGGCTGCCCAGTTTTCCCCGGAGTCCCCGTACAGGAATTTTTGCAGGATTTCGTCTTTGGAGTGCAACAGTTCTTCCGGAGTTCCCGTCCAGTAAACCTCACCGTTTCTGAGATAGACGATTTTGTCCGCGATGCGGATCACGCTGGGCATGTCATGGGAGACAATGACGGTGGTGATGCCTTTGTCCTTGCAGATTTGCCGGATGAGGAAGCTGATGCTGTCCGTAACGATGGGGTCCAGGCCCGCTGTGGGTTCGTCATAGAGCAGGCATTCCGGAGTGGTAATGATTGCCCTGGCTACGGCGACGCGCTTGATCATGCCGCCGGAGAGGCTGGCCGGCATTTTTTCCTGCTGTCCCAGCAGTCCTACGGAATCCAAAGCGGCTGAGATACGGGTGTCCAGTTCGTTTTCATCCCTGATCCCCGCCTCCCGCAGGGGGAAGGCTACGTTTTCTCCCACGCTCAGGGAATCGAATAAGGCTCCCTGCTGGAACATGAATCCGATGTTGCTGCGGATTTGCTTTTTGATTTTTTCCGGCGCGCCGCTGATGCGCCTGCCGTCTATTTCCACATAGCCGTCCAAAGGGTCCATCAGGCCGTCCAGATGTTTCAGAATGACGCTTTTCCCGGCTCCGGAACCTCCTATTAAAGCCATCAGTTCTCCCTTGCCCACGTCAAAGCTTACGCCTTTCAGCACTTCCTGGGTGCCGAAGCTTTGTCTGAGCTGATGGACGCGGATGAATGGCTGCATGGCGGCGGGGAAAGGCTATCTCATGAATCCCATGGGGAAGAAAGAGTTGAGGATCATGGTCAGGATAAAGTTGGCGATGAGCAGGGCCACGGAAGCGTATACCATGGCCTGCATGGTGGATTTGCCTACGCCCACGGCGCCGTTCGTGGTGTTCAGCCCCTCCCGGCAGGAGATGGTGGAAATGATGAGGCCAAAAGCAAGAGCCTTGACCAGGGCTACGAAGATGTCCCCCATGGTGACGAATTTGCTCATGAAGTGCATCCAGTAGGCCTGGTCTACGTTAAAGGCGGTGACGCTGACAATGTACGCGGAGGCGATGCCCACCAGAACGGCTTCCATCATCAGGATGGGCATGGAAATAAGCATGGCCTGTATCCGCGGCTTCACCAGGTAGTCTACCGGATCCACATTCATGGATTTAAGGGCATCCACCTGTTCCGTGACTTTCATGGTGCCGATTTCCGCGGCCATGGCGGATCCGACGCGCCCCGCAAGCATCAGCCCGGTGATGACGGGGCCCAGCTCCCGGAACATACCCACGGCGACGACGGCCCCGCCCATGGTTTCCATTCTCACCGTTTGAAGCTGGAATAGTGTCTGGGCTTCCAGCACCGCGCCGGTGAACGCGCCGGTGATGATAACCACCGGCTGGGATTGCACCCCGATTTTTGCAATTTGCTCCACAAGCACGCGCATCCGGAATTGGCCGGACCACATGCATGAAGCCACTTGATAAAGCAGCAATCCGATTGACCCCAACCGGTCAACCAGCCTTAAAGCGGCGCGGCCGATCATGGTTGCTACATGGAATTGCATGGCTTCTACTAATCACTTCTTCCTCTTCAAGAGCAAGCGCAATGTATGCCACGGGAGGAAAAGGGAGGTTCCGCGTCAGTCTGCCAGCCGATGGATATAAGGCGTTTCCTGCGTTCCGGGGATGGTGCGCAGCATGAGGCGCGGCGGCAGTTTCAGGCGTGTCCATTCGGATGCGCGGGCCTGCCGCTGCAGACGGCGGATTTCCCTTTCCGATTCCGGGAACCGATTCACCAGTTCCGTGGCGGATTCATGTTCCCGGTGCAGGCGGATGAGAAACCCGTCGCGCCTGGCGGCCTCCGGAGCGGGAGAAATAAAACCGGGGAACACGTTTGCCAGTTCCGTTTCGTATAAATCCCCCAGCGGCATGAAATCCGCGGCTAAAGCGGCTGGAAGGAAGCGGGGCGCCGTCATGATATCCGTCCCCGTCAGAGAAGAGATCAGCAGGGCGCCTTCTTCTTCCGCCCATTGGCGCATGAGCCACGCGATTGCAGCTTTTTCGTCCAGCCCTCCGGCTTTGGCGGGGAAAGAAACCATCCGTACGCCAATGCCAGCCGTGCCGGCGAAGGCTTGAACTCTTTCCCGTGTCTTTTCCGGAATGCCGGGCAGGGAGGGGAGGAACCCCGTCACTTCCAGAGAGGGGCACGTTTCCTTCAATAGTTCCGCCAACAGGAGGGATGCGGAATTTTCCAGCAAATTCAGGCAGACGGCCCCGTACCCGCTTTTCAGAATGAAGTCTTTCATTCCTTTGCGGAGGGCGTGCCGGAGCTGTTGTTCCGGGGAGGGCAGGGGGAAGTCCGTTCCTGTGGGGTTTTCCGGTGAAATGACGGCGGAATCCCGTTCAAAAAGACGCAGCCGTTTGAGAAGATTTTCATTGCCGGACCATACGGAAGATGCGCCGGGCAGCAGAAACGGACCTTCTCCCCCGGCCAGGCGGGCCGTGAATACGGGCAGGCCTGTTTCCCGCGCCGTCAGGCGGGCTTCTTCCTCATCCTGTTCCAGCAATCCCTCATGCCATGCATTGGCAGGCGTGCGGAACAGCAGGCATGTGACGGAAACGTGCGGCGGAGGAATTTCTCCCCACGGGGCGATGGAAAAAACTGCCTCATCCTCCGTTCTCCAGATGCCAAAGACGGGAACGCGTTCTTTTCCATGCGGGGAGGGAGGGATAACGGCCTGCCGGGGAAAGGAAAGGCCGTTCCTCAACAGGTGGAATCTTATGCCTTCCGCATCCGTCGCTCCCAGCAGCAGGGGGACGTCCGCTATTTCCCGTGCCAGATAGGCCAGGGCCGCCCGGTGCTGGGTCCGGAAGCCGCTGCGCAGAGCCAGTTCCCCGGTATGCACGCCGCTGAGGGCCAGCGGCGGACAGAGGACGAGCTCCGCGCCTGCGTCCAGGCAGGAACGGTACAGTTCCACGATGGTTCTGAGATTTCGGGGAAAGTGGCCGGGAATGGTTTCCGGTTGGATTAATCCTGTCTTCAGCATGCGACGGAAAGGTAGACCATTACGGGGTGGCGGGCAAGCCGGGATGCCCGGAAGTCTGCCCGCCAGGCATTTACCCATGCAGTTTTTATCGCAAGGAGCTTGTCATTCACGGTCTTCATGGTATGATCCCTGCCGATTGCGCGCCGTCCGTTCCCGGGCGCGGCCATCCGGAATACTTATGAGGAAACAGTCAACAGAGGGGCAGGAATCCTCCATCCAGCGCGCCAGGGCATTGTGGCGCGAGTATCTTCTTCCTTATAAGGGTACGCTGGTGTGGGCTGTGGTCGGAGGCATTGTGGCCGCTGTTTCCAGCGGTTTCGGCATTCCGGTGATTTTACAGGAGATGTTTCCCGTGATTTTTGACGGGAAACCGTTGCCTCCGTGGGCGGAACGGGTGCTCTTGTGGTATGTGAGCCCGGAAAACCTGCCCCTGGTGACGGTGTGGGCCACGGCGGCCATGCTCCCGCTGGTGGTGGTGGTGCGCGGCCTGTCTTCTTTTGTCAATGTCTATTTGCTTTCCAAAATAGGGCTGGGAGTTCTGGAGACATTGCGGCTCAAGGTGTACAGAAAGTATCAGGATTTGTCCTTGGCTTTTCACGACCGGCAGCAGAAGGGGGACCTGCTGAGCCGCCTGATGCAGGATACCCAGTTTCTCCAGGGCGGCCTGGTACAGATTGCCAATGACCTTATTATCCAGCCCCTGACTCTTTTGGCCGCGTTAGGGTTTCTGATTTACAGAGCCTCCGTCAGCGAGCAGTTTCTTATTCTGCTGGCGAATATGCTCCTGGTAGGCGTTTGCGTGATTCCCATCCGGTACATCGGCAGGAAAATGCTTGCCCGCGCCCGGGTAGTGCAGTCCAGCCAGGGGGACCTTTCCTCCACGCTCCAGGAGAATTTTTCTTCCCAGCGGGATATCCGGGCCTTTGAACTGGAACAGCAGCAGATAAGGCTGTTCAGGGACAGAATCCGCCGTTACATCCAGGCATCCATCGGCGCGGTCAGGTGGCAGAGCCTGCTGACCCCTTTGATTGAGTTCGTCAGCGCCATAGCCATGGCCGCCACCCTGCTGGTTGGCAACATGAACGGCATGAACATGGGGGATTTTGCCGCGCTGGCTACAGCCATGTATCTTTGCTATGAGCCGGTCAAGAAGCTGGGGGCCGTTCATAACAAGGCGGAAACCCTTAATGCCGGTCTGGAACGCATCAACCACGTGCTGAATGCTCCTGATGACGTTCCCGAACCGGAAAACCCAAGGAGCCCGGCGGCATGGAAGGGGGAAGTGGAGTTCCGCAACGTTTGCTTCGGTTACCAGCAGGACTCTCCTGTCATGAGGAACATTGATCTCCGCATTCCGTCCGGGCAGGTGGTGGCCCTGGTCGGTCCCAGCGGAGCGGGGAAGACGACTTTCATTAATTTGCTGTGCCGTTTTTATGATGTCCTTTCCGGCAGCGTGAAGGTGGACGGCATCGACGTGAGGGAGATGAGTAAAAAGGAACTTCTTTCCCACATAGCGCTGGTTTCCCAGTATCCCGTTCTGTTCCGCGGCTCCGTGGCGGACAATATACGCATCGGCCGTCCGGACGCTTCCGACGCGGAGGTGGAGGAAGCCGGCCGCATGTCCGCCGTGGACAGTTTTATCAATGAGACGGGGGAAGGGTATTCCCGCATGATCGGGGAAATGGGGGAGGGCCTTTCCGGCGGCCAGCGGCAGCGCGTTTCCCTGGCGAGGGCCTTTTTGAAAAACGCTCCCATTCTGGTGCTGGATGAGGCCACGGCTTCCCTGGATATGAAGAGCGAGGAGCAGATTCAGAAGGAGATTGAGAGACTGGCTTCCGGCCGCACGACGTTCATTATTGCCCACCGTTTCAGCACCATCCGGATGGCGGACCGCATTTTGGTGCTGGAGAAAGGCCGTGTGGTTGCGGACGGCACGCATGAGGAGCTGATGGCTTCTTCTCCCCTGTACCGGGAACTTTACAATAAGCAGCAGATGGTTGCGGAGGAGGAAGGAGGCGCTCCATGTTAAGCCAGTTTTTTGAATATGCGCGGTATTTGAAGCCCGTGATGAAGCTGTTCATCGCCGCTCTGGCTGCCGGGGCTCTGGCTGCCGCCGCCAGCGGTTTCGGCTTTCCGCTGATGATTGCCAAAGTATTTCCGGTGGTGTTTGACAATACACAGATTCCCCCGGAGCTTCAGGACATGATCGCCCGGCTGGTGGCCCCGGAACACATGCACCTGGCGGTGCTGCTGGCCGTATGTTCCCTGCTGCCTCTGGTCTTCGCTGTCCGTGGCATAGGCACGTTCTTCAACGTGTACTGGATCAGCATCGTCAGCATGAAAGTGCTGGAGGCGATCAGGCTGGACGCCTTTTCCAAATTGCAGACGCTGCCCCTTTCCTTCATTGACCGCCAGAAACGGGGGGACCTGATCAGCCGCCTCATCAATGACGCCGCCAACGTGCAGGGGGGGCTGGTGGTAGCGGCCAATGACATCATCAAGCAGCCCCTGACTCTGCTGACCGCCCTTGCCTTCCTGGTGTACAAGGTATTTGTTGATCCGAATACGGCAGTGGTCCTGATGAATCTGGGGCTGATTGCGCTGGCCATATGGCCCATCCGCTTTTTCGGCCGCCGCGTGATGAAGAAGTCCAAACAGGCTCAGGACGAACTGGGCAATATTACGGCCGCAGCCCAGGAAAATTTGGCCTCCCAGCGTGAAATCCGTTCCTACGGAATGCAGGAACAGCAGGTAAATCTTTTCCTGGGGCTGATTCAGCGTTTTTTCAAAATCAATCTCAGAACGGTGAAGTACAGGCACTTCCTGGTTCCCGTGCTGGAAATGGTGACGGCGCTGGGTCTGGGCGTTTTGCTGGTAAGGGGGCATGAAATGGGCATCACCAAGGCTGATTTTACTGCTTTGGCCGCCGCCCTGTTCATGTGTTACGACCCTCTCAAACGGCTGGGTGTGACGCTTACCAATTTGAAGAGCGCTTACGCTTCCCTGGAGCGCATCAATTACCTCCTGAAAGAACCGGATACCATGCCGGAGGCCGCTGACCCCGTTCCTATGGGACGCGCCGCCGGCCGTCTGGACTATGACGGCGTTTCCTTCTCCTATGACGGTGCCCGCAAGGTGCTGGACGGCATAAACGTGCATATCCGCCCCGGGGAAGTAGTGGGGCTGGTAGGGCCCAGCGGAGCCGGAAAGACAACATTTGCCAGCCTTCTCCCCAGATTTTATGACGTTAGTTCCGGAGCCCTGCGCGTGGATGGCGTGGATGTGAGGGACGCTTCCCTGCACGATGTGCGCAAAAATATCGCCTTCGTTTCCCAGCACCCCGTCCTGTTCCACGGCACCATTATGGAAAACATCCGGCTGGGACGGCAGGACGCTGCGGATGATGAGGTGGTGGCTGCGGCGCGCGCCGCAGCTGCGGACGGCTTTATCATGGGCATGCCGGACGGCTACCAGACCATGCTTGGCGACGGAGGAAGCGGACTGTCCGGAGGCCAGCGGCAGCGTATAGCGATTGCCCGCGCTTTCCTGAAGGATGCTCCCATTCTGATTCTGGATGAAGCCACCGCTTCCCTTGATGCGGAAAGCGAGGCCCTGATCCAGCAGGAACTGGACCGGCTGGTGGAGGGAAGGACGGCGCTTATTGTGGCCCACCGTTTCAGTTCCATCCGCGTGGCGACGCGCATTCTGGTGTTTGAGAGCGGGCGCATCGTCGGGGACGGTTCCCATGCAGAGCTTTATGCCTCATGCCCGTTGTACCGGGAGCTGTATGACCGCCAGTCCCTTTAAATAAAAAGGGGACGGGAAGGAAAGCGCTCCCCGCGCCCGCACCGGGATGAATATGGCGTTTTTTTCTCAGGCCATGATGGAAAGAGCTATTGTCAAACAAGGGGCATGATGTACTATTCCGCCAGCATGAATACACTGGACGAATCCCTGATGAATGCCGTTAAAGAAGGGAAGCTTTTGGAGTCTTCCCGGACCAATATCCGCCTTCTGCTGGATGGAACCAAATCCCCCATAGCACGCGAGGCCGTAGAGGAACTGGCTGCCGCCGGGGAATGGCAGGAGTTGAACGACCGTTTTTACAAAACGCTGGCCTTCGGAACGGGGGGGCTGCGGGGACGCACCATCGGCAGCATCGTAACCCGGGCCGAGCAGGGGAACGGCGGCGTGAACGGCCGCCCGGAATATCCCTGCGTGGGAACCGCCTGCATGAACTACTTCAATGTTGGGCGGGCAATGCGGGGCCTGATTATTTATGTGAAAAAGCATGTGGAGGCTACGGACCCGGGCAGGAAGCCCCGCCTGGTCATCGGACACGACACGCGCCACTTTTCCCGTGACTTTGCCGAATTCTGCGCAAAAATCGGCACGGACCTGGGTTGTGACATTTACTTGTTCGACAGTCCTCGCGCCACTCCTGAAATCTCCTTTGCTATCCGGGAACTCCATGCGGATTCCGGCGTGGTGCTGACCGCCAGCCACAACCCCTCCCATGACAACGGTTTCAAGGCTTACTTCAATGATGGGGCCCAGCTTGTGCCTCCGCATGACAAGGCCGTGATCAAGGAGGTCAATTCCCTGACTTCCGAAGAATATGAACCGTTGCCGGAAGACCGACGCGGAACCCTTCATGTGCTGGATTCCTCCTTTGACCGTATTTACATGGACCGCTTGAAAACCGTGCTGCTCCGTCCGGGGCTTTTCAACAGGGGAGGGGCTAAGATCGTTTATTCCAACCTCCACGGGACGGGCGGCCATATCATCGTGCCCCTGTTGAAGGAACTGGGCTGCAACGTGCAGACCGTGGCGGCGCAGGATGTGCAGGACGGCCGTTTCCCGACGGTTGCTTCCCCCAACCCGGAAAATCCGCCGGCTCTGGCCCTGGCCATTGAACAGGCGGATGCTTCTGGGGCGGACATCGTCATCGCCACGGACCCGGATGCGGACCGCATGGGGGTGGCTGTGCGCGGGGAAGACGGCAAGATGCACCTGCTGACCGGCAACCAGATCGGCTCCCTGCTGGCGTGGTACCGCTGCATGAGCATGTCCGAGCTTGGCATCATCAATGACTCCAACCGTTCCCGTGCCGTGATGGTGAAAACCTTTGTGACGACGGGGCTTCAGGATGCTATCGGCCACCACTTCGGTTATGAAGTGGTCAACGTGCTCACGGGGTTCAAGTATATTGCCCAGAAACTCGGTAAATATGAACAGGCCATTCCGGCGGAAAAACGGGAAGGCTACCGCAGGATGAGCGAGGAACAAACGCGTGCCCTGCGCCTGGAATACAGCCGTTACTTTGTCTTCGGCGGGGAGGAAAGCTACGGCTACCTGGCCCAGGACTTTGTGCGGGACAAGGACGCCAACTCCGCCGCCATCATTTTTGCGGAATTGGCCGCTTATGCGGAAAGCATCGGCAAGAGCCTTCTGGAACTGCTGCATGAACTTTTTGAGCAGTTCGGTGTGTATTTGGAAATGGGAAAATCACTGGTGATGGAAGGCGCAGACGGCGCGGCCAGAATCGCCGCCCTTGCCGCCTCCTATTCCTCCAATCCTCCCACGGAAGTGGACGGCGTAGCCGTCAGCGGCATCCGGGATTTTTCCAGAGGCGACCTGGTGGACGCGGAAGGCGATCCCATTCCGGCGGAAAAAATGATTTTTGTAGATCTGGCGGACGGCCGCAGTTTTGCGGTGCGCCCCTCCGGAACGGAACCCAAGATTAAATACTACCTCTTCGGGCACGGGAAACCGGGGGCCCCTGTGAAGGAAGCATTGACGGAGGTCCAGGCCTCCCTGGACTCCCTGTGGGCGGCTGTGGAGAAGGATGCCCACAGCCGTTCCTAGGGCTAAATATTGCTGATTTCTTTCCCCCGTCTACCATGTAATGTGGACGGGGGAAATTTATTTTCTTGCCAAGGGGGCGGGAATTCCGCAGTTTATAATTCTTATGACATTTGCGGCCCACAGAACTCTCTCCGTGGCTGGTGCCCTTTTGGCCGGCCTTTTTCTCTCTTCCTGCTCCTCCCAGCAACAAGTTGAAGCTCCTGCGCGTCTTCCCGCCTACCACTTTGTGCCCGGCAAGACGGCCGTGCTGCACAACGGGAAAGCCATTCCCCCCAGAAATGCCCCTTCGCAGGTCAAGCGCGCCATTGCGGCAGCCAATTCCCTGGTCAACAAGCCGTACCGGCTGGGCGGGGGGCACAGGAGGCATTATGATACCCATTATGACTGCTCCGGCAGCACTTCCTTTGTGCTGAAGGAAGCCGGTTTGCTCACGTCCACCCGCCATTCCAGGCTTTTCCTGAATTACGGGCAGAAAGGCGCCGGGGACTGGATTTCCATTTATGCCAAAAACGGACACGTCTTCATGGTCATATGCGGCCTCCGGTTTGACACCACGGGAAGCGGGCGCCGCGGCGAAGGTCCCCGCTGGAGAGTGGACGGCCGCAATACCAGAAACTTCCTGGTGCGCCATCCTACAGGCCTTTGAACCGGGGCTGCGCGGAGGAAAACCGCGTTTTCTGCGTATGTTCGCGCAGGCTTTCTTGAATAATGGAAAGTAATGTGCTATCAGGTGCGAGGACGTTGATAGTTCCTTGACTTTCATGGCTAAGACAAAAATTCACGTAGGGCTTGAGATAGGGACAAGCAAGACTTGCATGGTTGTAGGCGAAGTGAAGCCGGATGCGACCGTGACAATCATCGGCGTGGGTGAGGTTCCTAGCGAGGGCGTGGTTCGCGGAGAGATTGAAGACACTTCCAAGGTCATCCAGTGCATTTACGATGCGTGGAACATGGCCCAGGACCATGCGGACGTGGATATCATGACCGTCTATCTGTCCGTGACGGGAGCCCATATTGTGGGGCAGAACAACCGGGGGACGTTCCGTCTCCCCCCGGACGAAAGCATTATTTCCCAGGAGCATATGGACGAGGTGACGGAAATTGCCCGGGACGTCGCCCTGGGGCCGGAACAATTCGTCCTGCACCGCGTGCCCGGCCTCTTTTCCGTGGACGGGCAGGAGAACCTGACCAATCCCGCCGGATTGACCGGAAGAACCCTGGACATCGACTGCCATATCATCCACGGAATCAAATCCCGCATCACCAACTCCTTCCGTTGCGTGCGGGAAGTTCCGCTGGATATTGCGGATGTGGTTTTTGCCCCCATTGCCACGGCCCAGTTTGTACTCAACAGGCAGGTCAAGCAGGCGGGCGCTCTGCTTATTGACATGGGAGCGGGCACGACAGACTATGTGCTTTACCTGGACGGCCAGCTTGTGGCCTCCGGATGCGTGCCGCTGGGCGGCGACCACATTTCCAATGACATCACGCTGATGACCGGCATTCCGCTGGCCCAGGCGGAGCTGCTCAAGAAAACGGAAGGGGACGCCAACAGCTTTTCCGGGAAAACCAACGAGATGGTGCGCGTGCGCGGAGAGGGGCATATGAAGGATGCCGCCATCGAACGCAACGTGCTGAATGAAATCATCCGTTCCCGTCTGTTGGAAATCTTCAATCTGGTCAAATCCTCCCTGCCCAAGGATACTTTCAAGGGCAACCGCTGCCACGGCGTGTACCTGTGCGGGGGCGCCAGCCTGATGCGCGGTGTGGGGGAACTGGCCTCCCACGTGTTCGGCGTGGCCATCAGCCGGCCTACGCTGGTCAAAAACGGAGCGCCTTCCTACCTGGACGATCCGCGCTACTGCACGGCCATAGGCCTGATACGGTATGCCCAGATTCTGGATGCCGAGCTGCCGCAGCAGCGCAGCTGGCTGGGCCGGATGCTGGGTTTCTTCGGAAAGAAGAACTCCTGATCAACCTTTATCCAAATTAACAACCATGCTGGAAATTTCTCCCCAGGGGCCGTCCGGCCTGCCCGGAAAAATCTGCCTGTGCGGCATAGGGGCCGCAGGCACCAAGGTAATGGAAGAAGTGTTGTTGCTGGCCCCTCAGCCAGCTTCCGTTTGTGCCATGAATCTTGATGCCCGGCTCTTGAACGCTTCAGCCGTTCCGTGCAAGGTCCATCTGGGCGCCAGGCTTACCAGAGGGCTCGGCTCCGGCGGAGACGCCTCCGTAGGAGCCCAGGCGGCCTGTGAAAGCGAGTCTTCCATTCTCCGTGCTCTGGAAGGCAGCGCCCTGGCTGTTCTTGTCGCCGGGCTGGGCGGGGGAACAGGGTCCGGCGTGGCTCCGGAAGCGGCCCGTCTGGCCAAGGAACAGGGGGCTTATGTCGTCAGCGTTGTCATCCGTCCCTTCAGGTTTGAAGGGGAACGGCGCGCTGTCCAGGCGGATGAAGCGCTGTCCCGCCTTGCCCTGTATTCCGACATGGTGCTGCGGTTTGACAATGACGCCATGGAAGGTCTCATAGACCCCGACAGGGGAGTGCTGGAAGCCTTTTCCGTAGTTAACGCCCTTATAGCCCGTGCCGTGCTTATTGTGCCGTCTCTGTTGAATTCTTCCGGAAACCTGCTCCGGGTGGGATTGGACGACCTGCTCAGCGTAGCCGGAACGGGAAAAGGAATTTGCTCCTTTGGCGTGGGTGAAGCGTCTGCGGATGCTTCCGTGGCGGACATATTGGATCAGGTCCGGCATTCCCCTCTCTTTCTGGAAAAACGTTTGGGGGAAGTGGATGATGTCCTGGTTCTGGTGCGCGGCGGAGCTTCCCTGACACTGCAACGCCTGGAAGCCCTGGTGGACGGGGTGGCGGAAATCCTGGGGAAGGGGGTGCGCCTTCACATCGGCGCTTCCGTGGAGCAGCAGACGGAAGACCGCCTGTCCCTGACCGTGCTGGGCGCCGTGCCTGTGGTAGAGACATCTGTTTCCCCGTCTGTTGTGCTTCAGCGGGAAGTGGCGTCGCAGACAGTGCTTGTACCGGAGGAAAAATCTTTCCTCGGAGAGGGGAAAACCATTATTCAGCCTGCACCTCCTGCCCCGGTTGACGAACCGGAACGGCATCCGGAGCCGGATCTTTCCGCCCCTGTTCCCGTCCCCAGGAGGGATGAACGTGAATTGGAAGAGGAACTGGTGCCCGTAAGGCCTGTTCCCGGGATTCCGGATGAAGAGGAGACGCTCCGGGAGTCCGCGTCTGTTGCGCAAATTTCCGAAACGGAGGCGGAGCCGGAATTGGAGTCAGTCCCGATGCCTGACATCAAGGAGCTGGAGGAAGGCTTGCCTCCGGAGGAAGGAGAGGAAGAGCGTGCGGGCCACGGCCTTTTTGCCCGTGTGCGTCCCCTCATTCTGGATGGGGAAGACCTGGATCTGCCTCCCGCACTGCGGAAAAGGAAACCGGATCCGAGCTGATGATGTCCCCCCGCACGTCCAGGGTGTGGTTTTGGGCGCTGACCGCAGCCGCCTTATTGTATACGGCGCTGCTCAGCTGGTGGAGTCCTCTCACTTCCGATACGTACCATCATGCCCTGACGGGCATGGAGCACTGCTTCTCTTTCAGCCTGGTCTGGGAGCGTTGCGTAGCCTCCTACATGACCTGGAATCCCAGAATCGGGGAATACCTGGCCTTTGCCGTAGCGACGGCGGGAAAATGGCTCTTCATGCTGCTCAACCCCTTTGTACAGGTCGGTCTTGCGCTGATGATGTTTTATCTGGCTTCCGGGCGCAGGGTGGATCCCCGTTCCTGGCCGGACGTGCGTCTGTTCGGATTGGGGCTTCTCCTGCTGTTCACGTGCACGGCCCGGCCCGGCGTCACGATTTACTGGCTCTCCGGCGCCACCAACTATTCCTGGGGCGCCTCCGTCTGGCTGGGCTTTCTGTGTCTGTACCGCGGTTTGCTGGACGACGCGGAATCCGGGAGAAAGGGAGATTCCGGAAGAAACAGTGGCTGGGGAAAGTTTGCCGCTGCGGCTGTTCTGGGATTTCCGGCAGGCATGACCAATGAAAACAATATTCCGGGAACCTGGCTTTTGCTGGGAGCCTTGTTTGTTTTTGTCCGCCTGGTGCGGAAGGAAAAACTTCCCCTGTGGTTTTATGCGGGCCTTGTGTTCCAGGTGGCAGGTTCCCTGTGCATGCTGCTTGCGCCCGGCATTTCCGCGCGGATGCATTCCGCCACTCCCGGCTGCGCGGAACCCCTTTCCGGTTTTTGGAGCAGATGGGAAGCTCTCCCTTTGCTCCTGTTCCGGATGCATGAATACCTGGCTCTTCCGGTGTTGCTGGGCGTGGCGGCTGCCTGGGTTCTCTGGAAAAGTTTTCGCAAGGACCGGAACTATTTCCGGGCATGGAAAATTTCCCTTGGAATAGCGGCGGCATATATTCTGGCGTCTTATGCCATGGCTCTTTCTTTCGCCGCCGCCGTCATTCCGGCGGACCATGCCATGTTCTCCGCCACCCTGCTGTTCGGCGTCGGCGTGCTGGTTCTTCTTCGTATGTGGTACGGCATCCCCAGTGCCATGCCCCGTCCGAAGATAACTGTGGCCGTTTTTCTGGTGTTGTCCGGAATATGCGTTTTTTCAACCCTTCATGATCATCTGCTTCTGTTACGGCAGCATGAAAAGCGCGTCCGCCTAGTTCTGGAGCAGAAAAAGGCCGGTATTCAGGAAATCGTTGTTCCTCCCCTCTCTCCTCCCTCCCCCTGGTGTTCTTTCATTTTCTGGGTAGACCTGTCGCAAAACCCGGAAGACTACGTCAACAGAGGCGCGGCGATGTATTATGGCGTGAAGAGCATCAGAATCTTTTAGCAGGAAAAAGCTGCGGAATGTTAGAATTTTTTGCTATGGAATAATGGGAAATGGCAATAAGGTATCATCTGCGTCTGATGGCGGTTGTTGTTAAAAATATAAGAATTCTTTTAATAGGTTGCGCGGTTTCCCTGTGAGGTTTTTCCTTTGCGGACGTGGAGGAAGAGGATTCCGGCGCGTTGAGGATTGAAACGGAAACAGAGGCATATTCCGCTGATATATATTTGGGAAATACTGCTGAAGGAAAGCCTGCCCAGCTCCGGCTTCCGTTGCCCGACAGCATCTCCGCATTCAAAACGTCTCCTCAGGAAAAGAAGGAGTTTCTTTCCCTGTTGCATGAAAAAGAGCTGCCGGATTGTTACCGGGAAGCGCGGAAGAAACTTGGCGCCTTTAGTTCCAAGGGAGCTGGAGATGTGAACGCAGAAGACGTCAGGGTGTTGTCATGGATTTTTTACGCTGTCTCTTCAATGGACGTATTTCCTCTGAATTATGATGAGAATACTCCGAAGGACGGCTTATATGATAACATGGATTATAAGCTGAAGGCTAGGGTTGTGGAATGGATGAACGTTTTATCCTGGGATATATCCGGAATCGTTTCCCGATGCGGCGTAAAGAGAAAGGAGCTGTGCAGAATCTGGGCAGAATATGGAGCGGCCGTATTGAAAACATTCAGGACCCAGTATGATCCGGAATTAAAGCAGAAACAGGCCAGGATGAAGGAGGAATACGATAAAATGAGTGCCGAAAGAACCTTGAGACTGGTTCAGGAACGAAAACTGAGTTTATTTTGCGGGGCTGATCCCCGATCAATTTATTACAACAATAAGCTGCTGTCTAATGAAGACAGAAATAACAATTGTAAGTATCATTTGGAAAAGAGATTGGAACCTGCGTTTGTGGAGATGCTGGTCCGTTTTTATCCGGGGCAGGCTGGTGAAGTGGTTAAGTATCTTAAGAAGGCCGGGTACGCTGACCAGGAAATCGGAGACCTGATTGACCGTACTGTAGGCCGCGATGGAAGAACGGAGTTTTTATATAAGGGCGACCGGGAGCGCCAGCACGATAGAAAGATAAAGTCCCGTGGCTCCGGGCATATGAAATAACATGGAGGATTGGGAACTTCCCGGAAATTTCATTGTTTCGCCAGGGACGCCAGGGTGCATAGCGGACGGGAGCAGGCAGATTCCGGGATGCTGCGTTATGGAAGAAACGGGGGCCGCAGTATGTTCTAATCCATCGGAATTGCGTAGGAGTTCAATTTGTTGAACTCTCCGCTTTGGGGGCCTTCGTCAGTAATGCCGTTATTGGGGGCGGCGTAGGTATCCAGGGTCATGGAATCCGGATAAATGGTCAGGATATAGTAGGCCGTAATGCCGGAGCGGTATTGCAGGGTTTTTACCCGGGATTTTGCAGGCAGCAGAAAAGGGATGGGAAGAACCTTGTTCCCCGCAGGGGCGCAGATCAGGGAGGTAAGGGTGTTTTGTCCGTCCGGGGAGGTAATCATATACAGGTCATGGGCGTGCAGGTGTCCGGTGACGACGAAGCGCACTCCGGCATCCCGGAGGTTGCGGTAAAAGATGTTTTGCTGTTCCGCCGCGCTGTCGTTGTAACGGCCCCACAGGCATTCCCGGAATTGCATGGGCGTCTGCAGGGTGCGGTGGGTGAAGACCAGGCAGTGCCTCGGAACGGTGTTGGCCTTGCTTCTGTTGCGTTTGACCCACGCACTGAAGTCCACGAGCTGGTCAGGGGTGAGGTCAATATCCATGAAATACAGGGAAGCGTTTTTATGGCGGATGCCGTAGTTCAACTTTCTGGTAGCCAGCCCTTTGGCGCCCTGCTTCCGCGTAGGCAGGAAGAGTTCCCGGAATTGTTCCGCCCGGAAAGGAAGGGATTCGTGATTGCCGCGCACGGCATAAAAGGGGATGCCTTTTTCTCTCAGAATTTTGTTGAGTTCCTTGCGTTTGGCGAGTCCCTTGACGGGGGCGCTTCCTTCAATATCCGCCATGTCCCCTACCTGGACGACCATGTCCACGTTGTGTTTCAGGATTTCCCCATAGAGGGTTTTGATGAAGTTGACTGCTACTCCCTCGCTTCCTTCCATACGCTTGGGGGAGTCGTGCGTATCGCCGATGATCGCTATTTTCCATGGGGCTGTATCTTCCGCCAGTATCGGCTGAAGCAGGAACATGAGAAATAACGCAAGATATTTCATGGCACTGGTTTTTTACAACCTGCCTGCTCTTCCCGCCAGAAAATTATGACTGAGGCGGAAAGACGCCGTCCGGGGCTTTTTCTTTTTCCCGGAGGCAGGCGTTGACGTGCTGTCCTGGGGAATTCTGTTCCCCGCTGAAAACGGAAAAGCCGGACATTGGAAATTCAATGTCCGGTTTTGATGATGCCCACAGCGCTTGCTGAAATTTATTGCTGGTTGACCTTCAGGGTTTTGGCTTGTTCTTCCGTGAGTTCCACGCAGTGCCAGGGTAGGCCGCGCCTGTTGAGCTCGTCCATGAAGGGATCCGGATCATTTTGTTCCATATTGAAGACTCCTGCGCCAGTCCATTTGCCCGTAAGGATCATTTCCGCGCCGATCATGGCCGGAACCCCTGTGGTATAGGAAATGGCCTGGGAACCTACTTCTTTAAAGCATTGTTCATGGTCGCAAATGTTGTAAATGTACACAGCCTTGAATTGGCCGTCCTTGATTCCGGTGATGACGTTGCCGATGCAGGTTTTTCCCCTGGTCGTCTTGCCCAGGTCCCCGGGGTCCGGCAGAACGGCCTTGAGGAATTGCAGCGGGATGATTTCAACTCCGTTGTACATGACCGGGTCAATGCGGGTCATACCCACGTTCTGAAGCACTTCCAGGTGCTTGAGGTAGTTCGGTGAGAAGGACATCCAGAATTGAGCCCGGCGGATGGTGGGGATGTGCTTGACCAGGCTTTCCATTTCTTCATGGTACATGCGGTAGATTTCATAGGTGCCCACTTCCTGCGGGCAGGTGAAACTTTGGTGCATGCTCATGGGAGCGGTTTCCCGGAAGGCTCCGTCTTCCCAGTGGCGGCAGGGCGCCGTTACTTCCCGGATGTTGATTTCCGGGTTGAAGTTGGTGGCGAAGGCCTTGCCATGATTGCCGCCATTGACGTCAATGATGTCCAGCGTATGGATTTCGTCAAAGTGATGCTTGAGAGCCCATGCCGTGAATACATTGGTGACGCCTGGGTCAAAGCCGGAACCCAGCAGGGCAAAAAGCCCGGCTTTGCGGAATTGCTCCTGGTACGCCCATTGCCAGGAGTATTCGAATTTGGCTACGTCACGGGGTTCATAGTTGGCGGTATCCAGGTAGTTGACTCCGGTTTCCAGGCAGGCTTCCATCAGGGTGAGATCCTGGTAGGGCAGGGCTACGTTGATCAGCAGCTGCGGCTTGATTTCCCGGATGAGGGCTACGGTGGCGGGCACGTCGTCCGCATCTACGGAATGGGTAGTGATGCTGACGCCCGTTCTGGAGCGTACGTCCTCCGCAACGGCATCGCATTTGCTCTTCGTGCGGGAGGCCAGATGAATGTTTTGAAAAATATCCGGCAGCTGGGCGCATTTGTTGGCTACCACATGCCCAACGCCGCCTGCTCCAATGATTAAAACCGTGTTCATGATAGGTTCTGTACATAAGTGAAAACAGGCTGAAAGGCAACTCCCGATTTGCTTCAATAATGACACCGTCTTCCCATGGGGCATCAGTTTTTCCGGCATCGGCCGTATGCGGACTTCCCTGCGGAAGACGCACCCTTTTGGAGATTTTCTAAAAATGATTGAACAGGGGATTGACGCGGGCTGTCCGATTCTACAATATTGAATTGTAGATATGATTAAACAAATTCTGCCAATTGTTGTTGCCGCCTGCGTCGCTCCCTGCTTTGCCGCGGAAGGGTGGATTACCGATATGGATGCCGCCAAAAAACAGGCCGCCGAACAGAAAAAGGATTTAATGATTGAGTTCACCGGTTCCGACTGGTGCCCTCCTTGCATGCAGCTCCGCGCCAACGTATTCAGCAAGCCTGACTTCCAGAAGGAAGCGCAGAAAAATTTCGTGCTGGTGGAGCTGGATTATCCGCGCGGCAAGGAACAGTCCAAGGAAATGAAAGCCGCCAATGAAAAGCTTGCCCAGCAGTACGGCGTGCGGGGATTCCCGACCGTTGTGTTTGCGGACGCTTCCGGCAAGCCTTTTGGGGGATTTGTTGGAGGGCGCTCCGGGGATGATGTCATGAAAGCCATGCAGGATGCCCTGAAGAACAAGGAAGCTCTTAATGCCGCGGAAGCGAATGTTGCCAAGGCTGCTACGGATGAAGCGAAAGTTGCCGCTCTGATGGAAGTGCTCAATCTGGCTCCTCAGGAATATGTGGACAATTTTTATGGTGACGTGAAAGCGGAAATCAAGAAGCTGGACAAGGATGACAAGTCCGGCCTGAAAGCTGCAGACGCCCTCTCCGACCAGCTTAAAAAGGAACGGAAAGATGTTCAAAATTATCTTGCCGGCAAGCTGACGGACAAGACTACGCCTGCGGAAGCCCTTCAGGTGGTTAAGGCATATCCCGACCGCGACAAGCTTCTGCCGGAAACACAGCAGGAGTTGCTGATGATGGAGTTCGGGACCTACCTGAATTCCACCGGTGACGTGGACGGCGCCGTTCTGATTCTGGATAAGGTGGCCGAGTTGAAGCCGGGAACGGAAGCCGGAATGCAGGCCCCCCGCATCAAGGCCGGCATTCTTGCCAACAAGGATAAGATCAAGGCCCAGATTGACGCTGCCAAAAAGGCGCAGGGCAAATAATTAAAGCCGCTTTTCTTTTCCCTTGCTTTGGGAAAACAGCCCCGCAACGGTTTTCTGCCGTTGCGGGGTTTTGCTTTCCCCCTGTTTCTCCGGTTACTCAAAAGGGATGATGAAAAGGAGGCACTGTGGCTTATGAGGGGCGCTGTTCTCCTGCGGCGCGTGTTTTCGGCGCTTCTGCTGCGGGAGTGGCGAAAGGCAGGATTTGATGCCGGTTCCGTCAGGCCGGGTATATGGGATAGGCAAGAGTACCGTGTGGCGGCAACACTATTCTCCGGTAATAAAAATCCGGTCTAGGAGAGAGTGCGGGAAAGGCATGCTGTTTTCTTGGAAGAGCGGGTTATTGAAGTTTGATGACGGTATCCAGCCTGTCCCAGGTGACACCCTCGGGCAAAGTGATTTTGTACTGGTCTCCTTCCTTTTCAAGCCTGACGAATTTTCCGTTTCCGGTACCGTTCACAATGAGGGTCGCTCTCGTGAATTTTTCCCCGATATCTTTGATGAACAGGGGGGTATTTCCCTTCAGCTCTTTTCCCTGTCGGGCAATCAGCGGGCTGACGTGCAGGTAAACGGTTTTTTTGCCGTTGTGATCCGCTCTGTAGCAACTGCCGCCCCATGGCTGGTCCCTGTAGGGGCCTCCGCGAGTGTTGTAAATGGCCTCCTTGTAGAAAGCAATCCATTTTCCCATGGACAGAAAAGTTTCAGCCTGTTTCGGATCAAATGTTCCCAGTGGAGTGGGACCGATGTTGTAAAGCAGGTTGCCGTCCTTGACAATGTTATTGATCAGGAATCTGATGGAGGTTTCGACGGGTTTGGTTGTTGCGTTGGATGTGTAGGACCAGTTGCCCGTCCAGCGGGTGCCGGGGATATCCGCCACGGTCATGCAGCTTTCCCAAGGCGTTTGAGTGTTGAAGGGGCCTAGCTTGCATTCCGGCGTCAGGAAATCCCCTTTCAAATCATCGGGCAGCGGTTCCTTATTGCCTCCGCGGGTGCTGTTCATGCGGTTGTTGATCAGAATGTCCGGCTGGTACTGCTTGATGCGGCGTATCATGGTGCGGGGATCCCACTGGTTGAGGGAGCTATTGCCCAGGCTGTCGAACCAGAGCACATCCACCTGGCCGTAGCGGGTGAGCAGTTCGCTGACTTGGCCGAAGTAGTATTCCAGATAACGGTAGTGCTGGTCGGTCAGGTAGTAGGGGTTGTACCAGTCTCTTCCAGAATAATAAAATCCCAGTCTGAGCCCGGCCGCATGAACTGCCGCCGCGAATTGTTCCACGATGTCTTTGCCGTAGGGGGTGGCAGCAATGGTGAAGGTGTCGTAGTTGGAGGGGAAGTTAGAGAAGCCGTCGTGATGTTTGGTGGTCAGCACGGCGTATTTCATACCGCTTTTTTTGGCGACGGACATCCATTTTCTGGGGTCATATTGCTTGGGGTTGAAGCGGCGGTGGGCGGAGTCGTACTCAAAGTCTACGGTATTCTTATGACCGCTCGCGCTGTCTTTGGGACGCGCCGCATTGCGTTCCCAGCTTATTTCCCGTTCCAGCAGGGAAGAAGGGTTCCAGTGAACAAACAAGCCGAATTTGGCATCCCGAAACCATTTTAACTGTTTATTATCGGCCTTGAAATCGAAGAGCCCGTTGACGGCTTCATTAATCAGGTCACGGTCTTCTACTGGAGAGAAGATGTCTTTTTCAGGAGAGAGAATCACCAGTCCTTCCGCCATGGGTTGCATGCGAAAGTTCGGTACGGGAGATTTTTCCTTGTCTCCCTGCCAGAGGTTGAGTTGCAGAACCCTGGCCACATTGCTTATTTCATAAGCTTTCTGTCCGGCTGCTTCCTCCATGATTTCATCAGGCAGTTCCCTGTTGAAAATGGCCTGTACAAAGGGTTGGCTGATATAGATTTTTCCGTTTTCCCGGAAAGGTCTGATATCTTCGGGCAGAGGGATTCGTTTATTTCTGGCCATCGCGCAGGGTGCGCCATGCAGCTTGTCCGTATCTACGGTAAAGTACACGGCGTTTCGAAGTTTTTCAGATAGTTCCTTTTGAAGTTCGTTCACATTTTCCTGGTAGCTCCTGCCGGGATGGAAACGGTTATTGATGCTTTCCGCCTGTTTTTCCGTGATGACCGGGCCGATCCACTGGCTGGCAGCTTCGTCTTTGGTTCCGCAGCCTACAATAATCCGGAAATATTTTCCTGCATCCTTGTCCGTCAGGGTGTAGGATTTCGCATCACGGCCCTGCTGAACCACTACGGTTTTTCCGTTTCGGACATCTGCTTTTTCCCACCGGATCACAGGATTGGCGGATTCTCCGTCAGGTGTGCTGTAACGGCTTTCCAGCGTAGTTCCGACCACTTCTTCACCGTTAATATAAGGTCTGAGCCACGGGACGGTGATGGCATTCCCTACTTGAATGGAGATTATCCCCGCGAGTACGGTCAAGATACAGGATGTCCGGTGTTTGAATTTAAACATGGGAAAAATTTAGAGGAGGAATAACCGGGAGAACAGGATAAACCCCCTCCGTTTTATAAAAGACCAGTAAGGAAGAGGGGTGTTTTTCTTTCTATGAAATTTTATATGTATCATGAGCGTACGAAGGAAAATATATTGTTAAGCCGCAGAACTGGGAGCCGGGTGGGATAAAGGTTCTGGGAGGAGCCTTCCGCTTCTGGGCGGGCGCTCAGGTCGTTGTGGTTCTGCCGCCGTATTTCTTGACGTGAAGCCTTGCGTACGGGAAGGAAACCTGACAGAATCCCGCCATGCGCCTGTTCATGATGTTCTGTGTGATGCTTTTGCTCGCCGGATGCGATACGCGTACGAGCGTGGAACGGGCGCAGGAGGCAGGGGTGCTCATCGTGGGCAATAATGCGGAGCCCCAGAGTTTTGACCCCCACATCGCCACTTCCGTTTCCGATTTCAAGATGATCAATGCCGTCATGGAGGGGCTGCTGCGCGGGGATTCCAGGGATGATGCCGTTTTTCATCCCGCTGTGGCGGAGTCGTGGACGCACAGTCCGGAGGCGGACAAGTGGCGTTTTTCCCTGCGGAAGGACGCCGTGTGGAGCGACGGCGTTCCTGTGACGGCCCATGATTTCGTGTATGCCTATCACCGCCTGCTTCATCCGGGGTTTGGAGGGAGGTACGCGGACATGCTTTATCCGCTGAAGAATGCGGAAGCCTATAACCGGAACAGGCGCAGCCTGCTACTGTGCGGTCCCGGTTCCCGGCTGGCTGGGGAAGAGGGGCTGGAAGAGAGGGTTCTGGCCCGGGTGGATTGGGAGAGGCTGGATGGTATGGGAGCCGCTGAGCTGGAGGCTCTGCGGGATGATCCTACCCTGATGGAGTGGCCGGACGGGATGCCGGAGGAAGGAGCGCGGAAGATTGCGGCCCGGATGTTGGAGGATGTCCGGGCCGGAAAGCCGGATTTATGGGAGGAAGCCCGCGTGGGCGTGCGCGCCGCGGATGATTATACCCTGGAGATGGAGCTACGTTCTCCGATGCCCCAGCTTCCCCTGCTGTTGCTTCACTGCACCTGGTTTCCGGTTCCCCGCCATGCCGTGGAAGCCCACGGCGGCATGCTGGACAGGACGGGGAAATGGACGCGGCCCGGAGCGGCCGTAGGGAACGGACCTTTTCTTATGGCGGAGCACCGTTTCAATGATTATGTGGAGGTGCGCCGCAATCCCCGGTACCGGAACGCTTCCGCCGTCCGGCTGAATGGAGTCCGTTTTCTTCCCACCGTGAACGGCTTTACGGAAACCCGCATGTTTTTCAACGGCAAGCTTCATGTCACCAACAACGTGCCTCCCGAGATGACGGCTTACGCCCGGGAGCGCGGCGGCGATGATTTTTGCCAGGATGATTATTACGTGACTATTTTTTACCGTCTGAATACGTCGCGTGCGCCGCTGAATGACGCCCGGGTCAGGCGGGCCCTTTCCCTGGCGGTAGACCGGGAGGCCCTGGTGCGGGATGTGGTGTGCGGCGGCGGCCAGCCGTGCTTCGGCTTTACGCCGGACGGCGCCGGATACAAGACGCCGCATGGGGTGGAGTTCAATCCGGAGAAAGCGCGTTCCCTGCTGGCCCAGGCCGGTTTTCCCGGCGGGAAGGGTTTTCCACGGCTGGAGCTGATGACTACATCCCGAGAAGTTCAGAAGACGATGGCGGAAGCCATCCAGGGCATGTGGAAAAAGCATCTGGGGATTCATGTGGATATCCGTTCCTGTGAGTGGACGGCCTACAAGTTCGCGCAGAATTCCATGCAGTATGATTTTAGTTCCTCCTCATGGTCCGGTGATTATCTGGACCCTTCCAGTTTTCTGGATTTGTGGGGTTCCGCCTCCGGGAACAATAATACGGGCTGGTTTCATCCGGAGTATGAACGCCTGCTGGCGGAGAGCCGCGCCACGGGAGACCAGGAGAAGCGCATGGCCCTGCTGGCCCGTGCGGAAGCGCTGATGCTTTCCGAATCCCCGGTGATTCCCCTGTATTGGGCCAAACGGTCCTATTTGAAGAGGCCGGAGGTGCGGGGATGGCACCCCCTGCTGCTGGATAACCATTTGTTTGAGGATATCAGCCTGGACGACGCCCGGGAACATGGGAAGGAGGCCGCGCCTTGACCAGGATGATTCTGAAACGCCTGGGGCAGGGGCTTCTGGTCCTGCTGGTGCTGGAAACTGTGACGTTTTTCCTGATACGCCTGTTGCCGGGGCACCCCTTCATGGGGGAAAAGAAACTTCCGGAGCATGTCCTCCAGCAGCTCCAGGCCAGTTACGGGCTGGATCAGGCTCCCCTGGTCCAGTACGGGCGTTACTGGTGGAACATGCTGGTTCATGGCGACCTGGGGCCGTCTTTAGTGAAGGAAGGCGTCAGCGTGGCGGATATGATCGGCCAGTCATTCCCTGTTTCCCTCCAGCTTGGAGTCATAGGCATGGCTATTTCCATTCTGGCGGGGATTCCCGCCGGAATTGTGGCGGCACTGTACAAGAACCGGTGGATGGACTGGTGGGTGATGCTCGTTTCCATGGCCGGCATTTGCATTCCCGCTTTCGTCGTGGCTCCGCTGCTTGGCGTGGCGCTGGGCATGCATGTGCCCGGCTTGAGCGTGGCCGGATGGGATTCTCCCGGTTGTGTGGTGCTTCCGGCGCTGACGCTGGGGCTGGTGAATGCCGCATATCTGGCGCGCCTGACGCGCGGCGGCATGATTGAAGTGCTGGGGCAGGATTTCATCCGGACGGCTCGAGCCAAGGGGGCGGGGCCTTTCCGTACGGTTTGGAAGCACGCTTTGCGAGGCGGCCTGATTCCGGCTCTTTCCTATCTGGGGCCAGCTTTTGCCGCCATGATTACCGGTTCTTTTGTGGTGGAGACCTGTTTCCAGGTTCCCGGCATGGGGCAGCATTTCGTGAACGCAACCACGGACCGGGATTATTTCCTCATCCAGGGGCTTGTCCTGTTTTACGGCATTCTGATCGTCGCGGCCAACCTGGGTGTGGATCTGGTGCAAATGGCCGTCAACCCGAGATTGAGAAAGGAATCATGAGAAAAAGAAGATGGAACAGGACGGAAGAACAGGGTTCCTCCCTGTGGAAGGACGCTTTTCTGCGTCTTTCCCGCAACCGGGCGGCCATGTTTTCCCTGCTGGCGCTGGCGCTGATTGCGGCGGCCTGTTTTCTGGGTCCCCTGCTGCCGTGGCTGCCTCATCCTAATGTGCAGGATTTGTCCCGGATTGCGGAAAGCCCTTCCTGGGACCATTGGTTCGGCACGGACCAGCTTGGGAGGGACCTGCTGGCGCGTGTCCTGTACGGCGGCCGCATTTCCCTGCTGGTGGGAGTGGTCGCTACGGGCGTTTCCCTGGTGATTGGCGTGGCGTACGGACTGGTTTCCGGTTATGCCGGAGGCAGGCTGGATGCCCTGATGATGCGCCTGGTGGATGTGCTTTTTGCCCTGCCGTTCATTGTGCTGGTGATTATTTTTTCCTTGTCCGTGGAGGAGCCGGCCCGGAGGCTGACGCAGTGGGTTTCCGGCATGACGGGCTGGTCTGTGGAAATGGTGAGCCCCATGACCGGGCTGATTCCCCTGTTCATCGCCATCGGCGCTTTGGGCTGGCTGACGCTGGCGCGTATTGTCCGGACGCAGACGATGGAGCTGAAAGGGCAGGAGTTTGTGGAAGCTGCCCGTTCCCTGGGCATCGGCCACATGAAGATTCTGTTCCGCCATATTGCTCCGAATTTGTTCGGGGCCGTCATCGTGTACACGACGCTGGCCGTTCCCGGCATCATGCTGCTGGAAGCCGTCCTGTCCTTTCTGGGGCTGGGCGTGAAGGCTCCCAATTCCTCATGGGGAACGCTGATCAAGGAAGGGGCGGACCGCATGGAGGTAAGTCCGGAATTGCTTTTGTTCCCGGCGCTCCTGTTTTCGGCTACCCTGCTGGCGCTGAATTTCCTGGGGGACGGCCTGCGGGACGCCCTGGATCCCAAGTCCTCCAAGGACTGATGTTTTTAAGTAAAAATCATGAAGATTGCGTTAACGATTTCCATGCTGGTGGTCTCCAACGTTTTTATGACGTGGGCGTGGTACGGCCATCTGAAGAAGGGGTCCGGGGCGGATGGCAAGCCCCTGCTGATGATTATCCTGATGAGCTGGGGATTGGCGTTTTTTGAATATTGCTTCATGATTCCCGCCAACCGCCTGGGCAGTGCGGGCGGGCTTAACGTGGCCCAGCTCAAGATTATGCAGGAGGTGATTACCCTGTGCGTGTTTATTCCTTTCGCCCTGTTCTACATCGGAGAAAAATGGAAGTGGGATTACCTGTGGGCGTTTTTATGTGTATTGGGAGCCGTTTTCTTCGTCAACAGGGAGCGTTTGTTCGGGTGACAGACTTTTTCCGTTCGCATTCCTCCCTCCGGACTGTCTTACCCTGAAGAAAGATGAAGATGAACATAATTCCTGTTTTTGCCGCAGCAGCCTCAATCGTTCTGGCCGCAGGCTGCCATCATCGCCACCACGATCGTGATGATTACCGTTCCGGGCCGCCGCGCCATGATAATTATCATCATGACCGTGGCGGCTGGGATCAAAGGCGGACAAAGCCGGTCCCCAAGCCGCGCCCGCATTACATAACCGCCAATCATGCTTCCTATCCCCGCCTGTACCAGCTTCTGTAGATTCGCGGGGACGTTTCTCTGCATTCGGAAGGGAGCAGGGCAGGTCCGTGACATGGAACGGGAGGAAGGGCCATGCGGGGAAAATGCCAGCATCGGCGTGCCGTTTATTCCGCCTTTCGGGACGGATTTCGTGCCTGTTCCCTCACGTCGGGATCGGTGGCGGGGGACTCTTGGCTGCGTTCGATGAGCCGCGCACAGGATATAGGCTTGAAAAGGCGCGGTGCCCCCGGCACTCTATGCGCCAGATCAATGACTATAGATGAGCAATTAGACATATTGATGGGCGGTACCGCCGTCGTGATCAGCCGCGAAGAGCTGAAGGAGCGCCTCAAGCTGGGCCGCCCCCTGCGCGTGAAGCTGGGCGTGGACCCTACTGCGCCGGACATCCACCTAGGCCATACCGTGGCTATTGAGAAATTGCGCCAGTTCCAGGAACTTGGCCACCAGGCTGTTTTGCTCATCGGGGATTTCACCGCCACGATCGGCGACCCTTCCGGCCGTTCCGTGACCCGCCCCCCCCTTTCCCGTGAACAGGTGCTGGAGAATGCGGAGACATATACCAAGCAGGCGTTCAAGATTCTGGACCGTGACAAGACGGAGATCGTGTATAATGGGGACTGGTTCCGCAAGATGACGTATGAGGAGGTGCTGAAGCTTAATTCCCGCGTGACCATGCAGCAGATGCTGGCCCGGGAGGATTTCAAGGCCCGTGTGGAGGGCGGTAAGGAGGTGCGCCTGCATGAGATGCAGTATCCGATTATGCAGGGTTGGGATTCCGTGGAAATCCGTGCGGACGTGGAACTGGGCGGGACGGACCAGCTTTTCAACATCCTGGTGGGCCGCGACCTTCAGAAGGAGGAAGGCATGCTGCCGCAGATCGCCATGACGATGCCTCTTCTGGAAGGTCTGGACGGCGTGCGGAAGATGTCCAAGTCCTACGGGAATTACGTGGGTGTGGATGAGGCTCCGGAGATGATGTTCGGCAAGATGATGAGCGCCAGCGACGAACTGATGGACCGCTATTACCTGGTGCTGCTGGGTGAGAAGAGGGACATGGGATTGCATCCGATGGAAGCCAAAAAGCTCCTGGCCTGGAAAATCACGGCACGCTATCATGATTCCGCCGCTGCGGATGCCGCGCGTTCTGACTGGGAAACCCGTTTTTCCAAGAGGGATTTGGCTGCCGCGGATTTGCCGGAAGTGGAGATTGCCTCCCTGCCTGCCGACATGAATGCCCTGGCCCTGGTTTCCTTCCTGTTTGAGAATGTTTTCCAGGTGAAAAAATCCAATGGCGTTCTCCGCAAGGAGCATTTCACGCCCGGCGCCATCCAGTTGAATGATGTGAAAATGACAGACCCCTCCGCCGTTTTGGAACTGGCTCCGGGCAGCATCCTGCGCCTGAGCAAGAAGCATGCTGTGCGTTTCAAATAGAACGCCGGAGGCGGCATTTACCTTTTTTCCTTCTCCATGCCGGGATTCCTTGCCAAATTGGATCGCTTCACCATCGGCCTCATCGTCAGTGTGGGCGCGGGAATTCTGGTTCCCTGTTCCGGAGTATGGGATACAGTGTTCAGCCGCCTGAGCGATGCAGCCATCGTTTTGCTTTTTTTCCTGTACGGGGCCAAGCTTTCCCGCCGTTCCGTATGGGAAGGGTTGATGCACTGGCGCCTTCAGGGGCTGGTGGCTGCGAGCACCTTTGTTATTTTCCCCCTGCTGGGTATATTCAGCATGCCCTTGTGGAATAGTGTGCTGGGGCCGGATTTGTGCATGGGAATGCTGTATGTGTGCATGCTGCCTTCCACCGTGCAGTCCAGCATAGCGTTCACTTCCATGGCGGGCGGCAATGTGGCCGCGGCCATTTGCTCCGCTTCCGTTTCCAGCCTGCTGGGGGTGTTCCTCACCCCCTTGCTGGTGGGGCTGGTGTGGTCCCGCGGAGGGGAAGGGGGCGTGGATTTTTCCACTTTCCTGAACATCTGCTATATTATTCTGGTGCCTTTTGTGGCCGGCCAGTTCGCCCAGCGCTGGATTGGCAAATGGGTAGTCACGCACCGGAACCTCACTTCCTGGACAGACCACAGCACCATCTGGCTGGTTATTTACACGGCATTCAGCCATGCGATGATTAACGGCGTATGGAAAAATCTGCCCTGGCTTTCCCTGGTAGAGGTGCTGGCTTTTTGCGGCCTCCTGCTGGCCGCGGCCCTGTGGCTGACGGCTTTCCTTTCACGCAGGCTCCGTTTTTCCCGCGAGGACCGCATTGCGATTATTTTCTGCGGTTCTAAAAAGAGCCTGGCTACCGGCATTCCGATGATGAACGTGATTTTTGCCGGAGCCCCCATCGGGCTGCTGGTGATTCCCATCATGGTGTTCCACCAGCTCCAGTTGATGGTTTGTTCCTTCCTGGCCCGGAAGTGGACGAAGGACGTGGGAAAGGGAGAACAACTTTAAGATGGCTTCTGTTTGCCTGACCTCTCAATGTCCGGTCAGGCGCAGGACTCCGTCGTATTGCATGTCCCGGCCCGGAACAATGATGTGGCTGCCGCGGGAGGGAACTTTTGCAGTAACGGGTTTGTTGCGGAACTGGGCCAAAAACCGCTGGAAGGATTCCATGTCTTCCGGAATGATTTTTACTTCCGTATAGGCGGGGTTGGAAGGCGCATTCGTGATCTCCACCCGGAAGGAACCCGCGATATTGCCGTCCGGCGCATAGAATTCTAATGATTCTTCCGGAGGGGAGGGATGCATGAAGAACAGGAAGAACATGATGCCCAAGGCCGCTAGGGTGACGACAGTCAGCGGAATGTTTTTTCTGAGGGGACTGATATGCATGCCTTCTTTTCCTTTCTTCCATAAGATTATGGGTTTTGCCGGAGCGTGTCAACCCCTCCGGGGGACAGGCGATGATGCATTCCTTCCCCATATTCTTTTCAAGGAACCTGTTCCGGAAGAACGGGAGACGGAAAAAGGGTTGCGTCCGCGGGTCAATGTGGTAGCTTGTGCGGGCAAAGGGAACCCTATGACCTTACCTGTAAAGATTCTGTCCGTATTGGCAGGGCTGAGCCTGGCGGGAAGCGCCCGGGCGCGCATTTGGACGAATGACCGGGGCGCTACCGTCGTAGCCGTGCTGGTGGCCGTCCGTGATGCGGAGGTGGATTTGAAGCTTCAGGATGGTCGCGTGGTGGCTGTTCCCAAGAATATTTTTTCCGGAGCCGACCAGGAATATATTCTGGAATGGGTAAAGTCTGGCGGGACGCTCCCTGATACGGATGTGGGGGCTGAGAATCCTCCTGTGCAGGGGGATTTCGGCAGACGGTACGTTCCCCTGGAGCCGAATTGGGATGCTCCCTGGCCGGAGAGGGTGGTTGTTCCCGGTTTCCTGCTGGTGAAAACCGTGCAGGAGACGGAGGAGCTGAGTGTGTATGAAACGGATCATTTCATCATGGAGTCTCCCGGAAAGCTGCCGGAAGCGGAGCGTATGATCCTTGCCCGGCGTTTTGAAACCATTCTGTCTGCCCTGGCAGCTGTTCCGTTGAATCTGGCGGTGGCCCGCCGGCCCTCCCGCAAGTATCTGGTGAGGGTATGTTTCCAGGAAGAGGATTTCAACAGGGCTCCGGGCCTGCGGAACGGGCATCTCAAGTTTTCCCCTACCAGTTTCACGGCTCTGCTGTTGCGGGATAAGAAGGGAAAGCTGCTGAAGCCGGAACTGGATCCGCGCTTTGCCGTCACGCACTGGGCGGCGCAGTCCATGGATTGGGATCACTGGCTGGTGGACGGCTTTTCCGCGTACATGGCTTTTCTTCCCATGGAGAAGGAAGCGCCGGTATTCCGGAAGATTCCGGAAAGGCTGGCCGCGATGGTTCCGCGCGCCGTCCGCACGGGCAGAGAAACTCTGCCGGCCCTGGCGGACATGCTGTCCAGGGATTCAGCACATTCCGCCGCGGAGCATGGCGTTTCCTCCAGGGGAGGAACGCTTCAGTATTGGGCCGATTTGTTGTGGATGGTTTACTGGAGCCACCTGGAAGGGAGCGGAAAGGCGGAGCGCCTCAGAAGCTATTTGAGGGTTCGTGATGCGGAGGGCGGCGGGAAGGCGCGTGCTGTTTTGCTGAATGGGAAGACTCCGGAGGATGTACAGGGGGAAATGGCCGCGGCCTGGAAAAAAATGGGATTGAGGCTGAGATTTTCTCAGCCGGCTTCTGCTGCCGCGGACAGGGAGTCTGCGGGAAAATAACGGGAAGGGAGGGAAGAAAAACTCCTGCCGGGAAAGTGTGGGAAACCTGCGTCTCAAATGGTGCCGTTGAGTTTTCTTCCTATCCAGAACAGGGTAAGCAGAAGGATGAGGATGGAGAGCGTATACGGGTTGCACCAGAGCAGGATGCGCGTTTCCATGGGCGGCGGCACCGGGAGATCCCTGATTTCCTTAATGAGCCGCTGTATTTCCTCAGCTTTTACCATGCGCCCGCGTGTGATGGAGGCCATTTCCTCCATTAGCGCGGTATTGACGGGGCTGCCGATTTTTTCCAGCGTTTCACTCATGGTGATGACGGGAAGCGTAACGGATTTATCCGGTTCCGCAGAGGATGAAGCAGTGAGCTTCCAGGTGCCGGGACGGTTGATTTTGACGGAGGCGGTAAAGGAGCCCCATGTATGGTCCATAGTGTCCATTTGAACGCGGCTGGAGCTTCCTTCCGGAGTCGTAATGTCCAGAAAAACCTCTCCATTCTGGAGAGGGGCCCCCAGTTTGTCGGAGACCATGGCGGTGACGGTCAGCGTGTCTCCCGGCCGGGGCCGTTCCGGGGTGGGAATCAGACGGATTCTTTCCCCTGCGGCCATGTTGCGCTGGTAACTCATCCAGCGGGCCACCTGGCTCCAGAAACGGTAATGGTATTTGTCTTCTACTCCTCGCCTCCATCGCCAGGCGGAATCCGTTCCCATGAAGAGGACTTTTCCGTTGCCGCAGGACTGGGTGACAATAAGAGGAATGCGGCCATAGGCATTCTTATCCGCCGCATGCACAGCCAGGACAGTGCTTCCCGCTTTGGGCCGTTCCACGGGGGCGTACCAGTTGAAGCCCGGCAGATTGCGCCATACTTCTTCGTTTTCACCCTCCGTATCCGCCAGCATGGTAAGCAGGGAGCCGCGGCCTTCCGGCGTCAGGATAAGGGGGGATGGGGAAGGCTGGGTTGTCCCCTCCGGCTTGGTGTTGAGGAATGTAACGGGCATCAGGTCCCCCAGTTCCGATTTCAGGAGTTCCATTTGCCTGCCCTGGTAGCCGGGGAGGAAGACGATGCCGCTGGCCTGGTTTTTTACCATGCCTTTGAGCAGGGAGGCCTGTTCTTCCGTTAGCCCTTTGGAGCCCAGCCCCACGTCGCCGATGAAGATGACGTCATACCGGGCCAGGTCTTCCATCCTGTCCGGGAATTTGACCAGGTACCCGGGGCCTTCCCCCATTTCTTCCAGTCCCGGATGAAAGAGCAGGGTATGCACGTCCACGCCGGGATCCCGGTACAGGGCGTTCCGGATGAAGCGGTATTCCCAGCGCGGCAGGGTATCGATGACCAGTGCTTTGATGGATTCCCTCCTGCCGGAGATGCTGAAGGAAGAGGCGTTATTATTGTGCATCCGTTCCTGGGGCTGGACCGGGAGTTTGAGTTCCAGCGTTTCCGCTCCTTCTTTTTCTATTTTCCACAGAACCGCGTCGGATACCTCCCCCTGGGCCGGAATGGTGACCGTGCGGGTGACGGTTTTTCCTGTATCCCTGGAAGTCATGATGAGCGTGGTGCGCGTTTCTTTGCCCAGCGTGCTTTTAATGGTAAAGGGTATTTGCACCGTTTCCCCGATGATGCCGTAAGTGGGGGCTTTCACGTCCTGAAGGGCCAGGTCCGGGAGGGGATACGGGCTGCCTGCGGAAATGATGAACAGGGGGATGCCCCTGGTGCGCATGCGCTGGGCCTGTGTCAGCACGGAGGATGAGGCGTTGTGGCTGCCGTCCGTGAACATGATGACCGCCCGGAGGTTGTCGGAGGATTGCATGGCGTCCTCCAGCGGCTTGGCCAGGTCTGTGCCGGCCATGGCATAATTCGGAGAGTCCGGCGCAGGTGGCGCGCCGAAGGAGGCGTATTCCACTACATGCGTGTCTTTAAGGGATTCCGTACTGTTGCCCTTGAGCAGTTCCTGCACGTAGGCCGTGCGTGTGACGACATGCTGGGGGGAGATTTCAACATCCTGCGTTTCCATGGAGCCGGAGCGGTCCTCCAGAATGGAAACCTTGGGTTTTTCCTGCGGGGCGGAGGTGATGATCCATTCCGGCTGGAAGAGCAGGAAGCAAATGAAGCCAAGGATTGCCAGGCGAAGAATTTCCAGTTTGAATGTCAGCGGCCGGCGGTTGCGCTTGCAGGCGATATAGCTCATCCAGATGCCGGCCGCCATAACCAGGGCGGTCAGGATGACGCTTGACGCAGTAGGTTGAAGGCTCAGGTTCATGGACGGGTGGTGGGGGAGGGGCGTTTGGCCGTCTGGCCGGGCAGGCACAGGAGGGCTTCCATCAGCAGGCTGGCGAGGGCGAAGAACAGGAAGAGCTTCCATGCTTCCTGCACCAGGGAGGGGGCTTCCTCTGCACTCTGCATGGAACTGATGGAAGCTTCCGGCAGAAGGAGGTGGAGTTTTTCATCCGTAATCTGGTCAGGCATGTCTTCCGGCCAGGGGCGGTTCACGGCGTAGGTCTGTGCTCCCAGTCGGTACACGCCTGCCGTATCGGCCGGAGAACCGGAGGGGTGGCTTCCCTGGGCATTATCCAGGCGCACGGGGGTGTCCGTGGCGGATTGCGGCAGGGAGGCGTCATTCACCCGTAGGGAAATGGAGGTGGAAAAGCGTTCCGCCCCCCGGTCCGCCATGCGCTGGAGCAGGGGGAGCAGCAGGTGGCCGTCCGCCAGGTTGGACCAGGAATATCTGGGCAGCGTTCCCAGGAACAGAGCGGACCCTGTTCCGGCCCTGACCTGGGCCAGAGCGCAGGAACCGTCATCCCAGGAGGCCAGAGTGCGGTATTTGCCCAGCAGGGGTTTTCTACGCACGGCGCGGAGACGGTTGGCGGGGATGGGTGTCTGATCGGAACCGTCGCGGAGGAATCCCCTTTGCCGGTCCCACGTTTCCAGACGGTAGTATTGTTCGGACGGATCCGTCTCCGTCGCGCCCCAGGAAACGCCCAGGAATGAATGCCGTGTTCCGTGTTCCGTGTCGTCAGGCAGGAAAAGGGCTATTCCTCCTTCTTCAATGAATGTCTGGAGTTTTTTTTCCATTTCCGCGCGCGGCGGCGGCCCGTACCAGACGACCATGGACTGGGAGGCCAGATTAGCCTGAGCTTCCCGCGTATTGCCGGGCATCGTGGCTTTCCTGCCGGGCAGGCCGGGAGGGGCGGACATCAGGGAAAGGGTTTTCCCCACTTCTCCCGAAGGACCGAAAATCAGGATGTTGGCGAGAGGCTTGGGGGCGAAGGTGAAGAAGGAAATGTCATCCCTGATGAAGTCGTCATGAGGCAGCGCAACGAAGCCGAAGCCGGATTCCTTGCCCTGCGGCAGGGGTATTTCTTTCCGGATGGAGGTGTTTTCCCCTGCCAGTTGCAGCGTGGCGGAGGAGGAGGCGTTATCCACGGAAAGCTGCATCGGCACGTCCTCCGGCTGGTTGGGGTTGAAACCCTGCCGCAGCACTTCCAGGTCCAGCACCAGTTTCCCGTTATTTACCTGAGCCTGCCGGACTCTGATGCCGCGGTTGCTTTCCGGCCTGTCGCGGAGGGCCATGATGCGGATGGAAGGGGGCAGGGGAAGGGCGGCCAGCCTCTGGCGCACACCGGGCCAGAGAGGGGAGTCTGGCTTCCAGGAAGAGGCCTGCATGTCCGAGGCAATCCAGATTTCCGTCTTTCCTGCGCCGGATTCTTCCAGGTACGGGATGGCTTTTTGCAGAAGTGCCGGAATATCCGCGCCTCCATCCGTTGTCTTGCTTACAGTCAGATCCGCCAGGGCTTCCGGAGCGGGAATCTGGGTCACGGTTCCGGTGGCGGAATCAAGCAGGGACAGGCGGCAGTGGCCGAGCTGCGCGAACGTGGATTCCACCAGCGGGGGGATGGCATCCCGGAGGGAGCTGGTTTTGTCCGGACGGGCATCCATGGAGGCGGAACGATCCAGAACCAGCAGGACTTCATTCAATCCGGAGCTCCCCCAGCCGAAAAAGCTTCCGAGCAGGGGCCGCGCAAAGGCCGTTACCAGTGCCGCCACGGCCATCACGCGCAGTGCCAGAATCAGATAGTGCAGCAGTTTTTTCGTTCCACGTGTTTCCCTGGCCGCACGGAGAAGGAATTCCATGGCCGCCCAGGGGACGGAACGGTGCCGCCACCGGTTGACCAGGTGGATGATGATGGGAACGGAGGCTGCAAAGAGAGCCCACAGCAGCCAGGGAGAGTTGAAGGACATGGCGGGACAGGGATAATTGGAGGGTCAGAGCTGCCTGGTCAGGTGGAGGGCGGGCCGGGCAGCAGTTGCCGGAGGATGTGAAGGGTCATTTCCCCGGTTTGCTGGAAGGATTTTTCGCCCAGAATGCCGATGTTATCCTTGGAGGTGTGCCACCAGTTGCCGTCCTGGAAGTCGTCAATCAGGTTCAGCGTGTCCACGCCGCGCTCCATGAAAGGAACGTGGTCATCCAGGATGGCATAGCCGGATACTCCCCATTCCTCTGGGGAATAACCCAGTTCACGGATGGCGCGGGAATAAACCCGGTACATGGATTGGGGCGTCATGGCCGGGATGCGTATCTTTTTACCCTGCCGCCCCACCATGTCCAAATTGATCATCCATTCGGGGAGCGGCTGCCGCATGGAGGATGCGTAATGCCTGGAGCCGTACAGGCCGTCGTCGCTGTCCATATGTTCCGCAAAACTTTCTTCCCCGTCAAAAAACACAAGCTCCAAATTTCCGGCGCGTGCGGGGTCTCCGGACAGAATGCGGGCTGTCTCCAGAATGGCCGCAGCTCCCGATGCCCCGTCATTGGCGCCGGTGAATCCGTCGATGCCCCGCTTGGTGTCAATGTGGCAGGTCAGCAGGCCCCGAACCGGATCCAGGAAGTTTGGAGCCTTGCCAAAACGGGCCCTCAGGTTGACGAACCGGACGGGGCCCTGGGGCGTTTCCTTTTCAAAAGCCTGTTCCCGGCAGGTCCAGCCGCATTTGGCCAGTTCCTCCTTCAGGTAGTCCATCTGCCTGCGGTAGCCGGGAGTGCCTGAAGCCCGGTTCCCCATTTCCGTTATCCGCGCAGCGTGGAACAGAGCGTTTCCTCCGTTGAAACAATCCGTTTGCCGGATTTGCGCGGGAACGGTTTCCTTACCGGGCACGGGCGTTTCCACGGGGTTTTCGCACTGCATCAGCAGGGCCGTGAACAGGAGAAGTCCGATGCGGGGCGTCATGGAAAAAGGGGGAGGAAGTTTACTTGGAATCAGGCCATTCATCCTGGCCCAGAAGCTCAAGGATGCGGATGAATTCCGCTTTGCTGGAGAAGGTGATTTCAATGGACCCCCGGCTTCCCTGGCCGGAAATGTTCACCGGAGTACCGAATTGTTTGGCGAGGATGCTGGAAATTTTCTTATATTGAGGGGAGGACGGTTTTTTAACGGGAGCCGGCTCCGGCGGGTTGAGCATCTTCTGAATAGCCTTCTCCGTCTGGCGGACGGTGTAGCCCTTGTTGACGATGTCGCGCCCAAGCTGGATTTGCTGGTCCTTGTTTTTGAGGGAGAGAAGTACCTTGGCATGCCCTACGCTGATAAAGGTATTGCCCAGCATGTCCTGAACCGGTTGAGGCAGGTCGAGCAGCCGCATGCTGTTGGCCACGGCGGCGCGGGATTTGCCTACGCGCTTGGCGATGTCCCCCTGCTTCATGCGGAACTCCGTTTTCAGGCGCATGTAGCCGGCGGCTTCTTCCAGCGGGCTGAGGTTTTCTCGCTGGAGATTTTCAATCAGGGCCAGTTCCAGCACGTCCTTGTCGGAAGCTTCCCGGATGATGGCGGGTACGGTGGACAGCCCCAGGATGCCGGAGGCTCTCCAGCGCCTTTCCCCGGCAATCAGTTCATATTTGCCGCTTTGCGTTTTACGGACGATTAAAGGCTGGATGATGCCGTGTTCCTTGATGGAATCTACAAGTTCTGCCAGTTGTTCCGGCGTGAAAATGGCGCGCGGCTGCAGGGAGCTGGGAATAATGGCGGCATGGGATAGTTGATGCACAACGTCTCCCGCCTGGGGAGCCGCCAAGGATTCACGAGACAGATTTTGATTGATAAGGGCGTCAAAGCCTTTCCCCAGAGCCGGTTTTGCCATAGCAGGGAAGAGACTAGCATGAACCGGTTCCGTTTTCAACAGGGTATTTGTTATCCGCGGCGGAAATTCCGGCGTTTGTCTCTGGCGGAATATTCCTTGTTCCCGGACGTATCAGGCGTGTTGCTCCCGCCCCAAGGGCAGGGCAAGGATGTCTGTATCCGGGAGCGGTCTGATGTCACCGCCGGTTCCATGCCGGTAAAGGCCCGTTTCCGGGCAATGAACAAAAAAATGAACAAAATGAATAGCAATAAACAGTCCTGCCGCGGCGCCATTTTTTCCCGCGGAACCGTTGCGGCACAACATGCGCGAGAATTCCTGGAACCCCTCACCCCCTCTCTCAAATGGACTTCAATTTGACAGAAGAACAAAAAAAAGCGGCTCTGGAGGCAGGAAAACAGGGCATGAAAAACGCTTATGAAAAAAGCGGAACACGTCCCGGATTGACCTGGTGGGAACGTCTCTTGTGGGTGGTTCTGGCCGGAGCGGCTTATGTGGCGTCTTCTCTCCTCTCCGGCTGCGGGTATACCGTAGACGTGACTGCAGAGCGGGCGGAGATATGCAGGGACGATTCCTGCCTGGTGCTGGAACCGGGGCATTTGTCCTGCTTCCAGAAACAGCCGAAAACGGAGATGCCTCCGGTTATCCAGAAAATCCGGCAGGGCAAATGACTGGGTGCCGTCCGATCTTTTGCTCCGGCGGTTTTAGGGAAAAACGGTTCTTCAGGAGCCGTTCCGACGGGAATCGTCCGGTGCGCCAGCGGTTGAGGCGGCATAAGAAAAACTGGGTATGAACGCTTTATCTGCCGCCTTTTCCTATTATCTGGCTGCAGGCCGGAGGGTGGAGGAAATGGAGGAAGACGGCCGCCGCCAGGATGTCTATGTCCGTACTCCGGAGCTTGTCCTGATGGCGCGCAGGGTGGATTCCTCCGCATCTTTCGGAAAGATTGTCGATGTCCGCTTCCGGTTTGAGCCGGTCCGGTGTGATGCCTGGCATCTCCATTTTCTGGCGGGAGATGTACGGGAATTGCTGGCTTATAAACGGGAGATTCTTTCCCTGCCCTGGATTCTGACCCAGCATGGCAAGCGGGGGGACGGGAGATTGGTAAAATTACCTGCTTCCCGGTTTTGCCGTCTGCTGGGAGCGTTTGTGGGGGACGAAGCGTTTTCCTGATCGTGTTAATGAAAGAGCCTCCGTGCGGATGTCTGCACGGAGGCTCTTTCATGGCATCCGGCGCATGGAAACAGGTTGCTGCAACAATGGTTGAATTCTCCTGCACTCCTTTTCCGGGAGTTTTTTTGCAGGAACTTCCCTAAACCAGGGATTGTGCGAACCGGTATGCCTCATTGCTGCGGTTCAGCCATCCTTTGCCGAACACGGGGAACTGTTTGCAAGAATGGTAAAATGATTTGCGCCGTTCGTTCAGAGTGGAGAGAAATTCGGACTCTCCCGTTTGGGCGAGAACGGTTTTCAACATCTGCCGGGTTTGTTTTCCCGGGATGCCGTCCACCACAAGCCCGGCGCCGTGGACATTCAGCGCGCGCTGCAAAATCTTCCCGGTATTCCTGCTCCCGGAATTGAAAAAATGGTCCCGCAACATAAACTCCGTGGCCGGAAAAGCGTCGGAACCCAGCCAGGAACGCACGGCTGCGGTATTATCCAGGACGTACTGGAGACAACCTTCCCAGGCCTCTTCACGCCTTCCGGCATCCAGCAGGGCCTTCAATCTGTTAAACACGTCCGGTTCAATGCCGTCGCAAATGCCGCAAATCTCCCACTTGCCGCCCTTGTCGGCGGCGGGAAGGCGGGAAACGCGCAGGGAATCCGGCCCGGTAACGCGGCTGTCTTCAAACCGGAGGATAGCCGCGGCCATCTTTTTTTCTGTAGTATCCATTGGCTTGAATCATGGTTCCCTTGGTCGAAATGGCAATGGAGGCGTATTCAAGGGGGGAAACGGCTTGCTGAGGCGGCGTTATCGCCAACGGAACCTTCTTCCCGCTCCGGGAATGACCCTTCGCTGCCGGAAGTTGACGGGGATGCCTGTGGGTGGAATGGCCTCTTGCCAGATGTTGCGTCCCGCTTTGCTTCTGCGGCTGCTGCATTCCGCCGGAGATATGAATGGATGATGAATGTTCAAAAGCGGCACGCCGGAAATTCATGGGAACGAGTAATGGCGCACGCCTCATAAAAGCAACCCGCTCAAGATTTAACCTTGAGCGGGTTATGATGGAGCCGCTTGTCAGATTTGAACTGACGACCGTCCGCTTACAAGGCGGGTGCTCTACCACTGAGCTAAAGCGGCATGGTAATGAGGTGGCCCATATCTACAGAAGATGGCCCGTTGTGGCAAGCCGAAAATGGATAGTCAGGCATGGATATTTCCATTTTAAGAGATTGAAAACGTTTCAGGAGTCAAACAGGGAACCCTGTTCCAGCGGCGGATCGGCAGGCGGTTCCTCCAAATGTGGGGCTGTTTCAGGATGCAGCGTTTCCGCGGAGGGGGCGGGTGAGCCTTCCGGCCGTTCCGCTGTTGCGGAAGGAGCGGTTGTTTGCCCTTCCGTTTCCTCATTTCCGGACTTGGCCGGAGGCATGATGCGGGAAACGCGTTCCACAGGATGCCTGGTAATGATATTTCCCTGGGCACCGCGGTTTTTGATTCTCAGGTCCGCGAAATGGAAGGTCCTGATCAGGTTACGGAGTTTCAGAACGGCTTTCAGATAAACGTTTACGCTTATCTGGGAACTGTTTTCCTCCGTTTCATGCACGGAGAAGTGGAAGATGCGCGTTCCCTTTGCGCCTAGGGTAAGCGGATATTCCTTGTCCCTGGTGAACCCTCCTATGCGGAAACGCTTGGCGTACACGGGGCCGTCTTTTCCGTCCCGGTAAATCAGGTTGAACACGGGGTCGTCCCCTTTTTTGATGACGGAAATATAAAGGGGATTTTTACCAGCGAAAAATTTGTCCTGAATCCGCACGATTTTGAGCACGCCTGCATTGTCAATGATCAACACGTCATCCAGCGTGGAGCATTTGCAGACAGGGTTTCCCTTCTTGACGCCGTAACCGGCAAAGCCTTCGTCATCAATATACAATGTTTCATTGGCAACAGCCACCTGCGCGCGGTTTACGGAGCCGAAGGAGGAAATTTCCGTTTTCCGCGGATAGGCGGCGCCGTATTTTTTACGCAGGGCTTCAAACCAGCGGATAGTGAATTTGGTAAGCTGGTTGAGGTTCTTCTGCGTTTGTTCGATGTCCTCTTCAAGCTGGCGGATGTGCTGGTCCGCCTTGAAAGCGTCAAATTTGGAAATCCGCTTGATTTTGATTTCCGTCAGCCTTACCAGGTCGTCCCTGGTAATGGGGGCGCGCAGCCGGGATGCAAACGGCTGCAATTCCCGGTCAATGGTGCCGAGCACTTCTTCCCACGTTTCGGAATCTTCTATGGAGAGGTAGATGCGGTTTTCAATGAATATTTTTTCCAGGCTTGCCTGGTGCCACGCCTCGTTCAGTTCCTTGAGTCGGATTTCCTGCTCCTGGCGCAGGATTTCCTTGGTGGAGTCCGTATTGTAGCGCAGGATGTCGCTGACACACATGAACTTGGGTTTTTCCTCCACAATGACGCAGGCATTCGGGGAGATGCTGACTTCACAGGCGGAGAAGGCAAACAGGGCTTTCCTCGTCTGCTCCGGATCCGCTCCGGCCGGGAGATGGACCAGGATGTCCACATGCTGGGCCGTATTGTCCTCAATGCGGGCGATTTTAATTTTTCCCTTTTCCGCAGCGGAGACAATGGAATCAATTAAGATTTCCGTGGTGACGCCGAACGGGATTTCCGTGATGCGGAGAAGTTTCTTCGATTCCGTGAGGATACGCGCCCTGATGCGGACGCGGCCCGTTCCTCGTTCTCCGTCACGGTAGTTGGTGGCATCCATCACGCCTCCGGTCGGAAAGTCCGGCAGAAGCTGGAAGGGCTGGCCGCGCAAGTAGGCGATGGAGGCTTCAATCAACTCATTGAAGTTGTGGGGAAGAATTTTACTGGAAAGCCCCACGGCGATGCCTTCCGCTCCCTGAGCGAGAAGAAGGGGGAATTTGACGGGAAGGCTGACCGGTTCCTTGTTCCTGCCGTCATAGGAGAGCTGCCATTCCGTGACTTTGGGGCTGAATACTACGTCACGCGCAAAGGAGGTGAAGCGGGCTTCAATATAGCGGGAAGCCGCTGCGGGGTCGCCTGTCAGAATATTGCCCCAGTTCCCCTGCGTGTCGATAAGCAGCCCTTTTTGTCCCAGCCCCACCAGCGCGTCTGCAATGGAACGGTCGCCGTGCGGATGGAATTTCATCGTGTCTCCCACGATATTAGCCACTTTATTATAACGCCCGTCGTCCAGGCGGTCCATGGCGTGCAGAATACGGCGCTGCACAGGTTTAAACCCGTCATTGATCTTGGGTACGGCCCGTTCCAGAATGACATACGAGGCGTAATCCAGAAAGTAGTCGGCATACATGCCTTCCACAGACTGACTCGCGGGAGCAATGTGGGAGGGTTGAGTCACGACGGCGGATATTAAAGGAATTGTTCCGGGGGGGCAAGCGCGATCTCCGTAAAGAAAATAACCGGCTTCCCTTGTCAGGGGAAGCCGGTTTTCCGGAAAAGGAAGGAATAAAAGCAATCAGGCCTGCTTGGCAGTCAGCCTGTTCTTGAGTTCCTCCGCTTCAGCGCGCAGGGCATCGAGTTTGGCTGTCTGGGCTTCAAGGTCGGCGATTTCTTCCAGAACGGCCGCCAGGCGGCGCAGGTCGGCGGGTTGGGCGGCTGCGAGAGGCTGTGTTTTGGGAGCAGTTGTATTTTTGGTGCCGGGCTTGCGGCCGCGCTTGGCCTTGGATGCCTTCATCCAGCTTGAGATGGTCACCGTGCTGATGCCGAAGCGTTCGGCGGCTTCTTTCTGGGCACCCCTTTTGTTTTGGGTTTTCCGTTCAGCAATGAAATCAAGAACGGATTGTTTTTCTTCAGGCGTGTAGCGCCTCTTATTTTTGGTACTGTCGTTGGAATTCATGATGTTGACGAGTGGTTGTTTATTTAACTAATCATCCTTGGTCTGGCAAGAAAAAAGTATATGTGTTATAACATTTTTTAAGAGGATTCTTAAATGACTGGTGCGTATTCTTGAAGTTCTATTACGGGCGCTTTACTTTATTCATGATTGTTGTTGTTAACATATTGTGTTTTTTATGATTTTGCGGGAGAATTCGCGGGATATTTAAACGCTTTTCCATGTTATATCCCGGGTGAAGCCTTTTTCCGCAATCTGCCTGTTGAACCACGCACGGCGGCTGTTCCCCGCCCGTTTTCCAGACGGTATTTTGAGGTTGCAGGGGGCCGCGGAATCGTATAAAATCACTCCAATTTCCCAGCCATTTTATCACGATGACCGATCAGACAGGAACCCCTTCTTCGCCGGAACCTCCCAAATTGCGACGCCGTTTGGTAACGGCAGCCCCTGCGGCCGCACCCAAGGTAAAGTTTGTTTCTCCCGCCGCGGAAGGCGTGGAGGTTGTCAAGCCGCGTTTTCTCACTCCTGAGTTGCAGGCCAAGCTGGCTCAGGAGCAGGAGGAAGCCGCCCGCCGCGCAGCGGAACAGGCGGAGGCGGACAGGATTGCTGCGGAAAAGGCGGCTGCCGAGCAGGAAGCCGCCCGTATTGCTGCCGAAAAGGAGGCGGCGAGAATAGCTGCCGAGCAGGAAGCCGCAAGAATCAAGGCGGAGCAGGAGGCTGCCGAAGCCGCGCGCATTGCCGCAGAAAAGGAGGCCGCCCGTGTAGCTGCCGAAGAGGAAAGAGCGCGCCTTGCGGCGGAGCTGGAGAAAAAGGAAGCCGCTTCCGCTCCGCAGCCCGAGCCTTCCGTGGACGCCCAGATTCAGGATGCCCTTGCCAAGGTAGCGGAGGCCCAGAAAGCCCTGGCGGAAGCTCAGGCCGCTGCACTGGCCCAGGCCGCAGGGGTAGCGCCTGCGGCTGTGCAGACCCCGGAACCGTCTGTTCCGGAGCCTGCTCCTGCGGGGGGGGCTCCCAAATTAAAAGTTTTCAAGACGGCCGCGGCTCCCGCTGCGGCGGAGAAATCCCCGGCCGCCGCTCCGGAAAGCGCCGTTCCCAAGCTGAAAGTATTAAAATCCCCCGTGGGGGCAGTACCAGCTTCCTCCGTGGCTCCCGCTGCGGTTCCCCAGCCTGTGGCCGCCGCGGGAGCTTCCCCTGCCGCTGGCGCTCCTCCGGCGGGCGACGGTATTCAGCCTCCCGCCGGAACGGAATCCGCCCGGGATATGGCCGCTTCCGTGGATAAATCCAAATCCCTGCTGCGGGGTGTCATTTATGGGGTATGCGCCCTGGTTGTCATCGCTGCCGGCGTAGGGATTTATGCATGGAGCACCAGCAGCAAGAAAGAAAAGGTGGAAGGTGAGAACGCCCGCCTGAATGCGCTGGTCGTGGAAGGCGGGAAACTGGGCCGCAGCCGTCTGTTTGACTCCAAGAATCTCAGCCGTGTTCCGGATGTGAAAGTCGTTCCCGATGCGGAGGATGCCGCTTTGCTGCTCGCCAATGTGAGGGGAGTCAAGGGCAACAGGGAAAACTGGCCCGGCGCCGCCCACCTGGTTTCCATCATGGCCCAGATGGATGACAACATTGCCCGCCAGGTGGTGGAAGACATGAAAAAAAATGTCGGCAGGTACAGTAAGGAAAAATATTCCATGATGGTGACCCTTTTGGCCAAGTCTTCCAGCCCCGCCATGCGCGACATGCTGAAAGACCTGTACGCTTCCATCAGCGAAAGCAAGAATAAGAAGATCCAGGACAAGCAGGCCGTGGTGCTCAAGTACATGCGTTTTGCCATGAAGCTGGACGACCTTGACGACGTGATGAAGATCCTCCAGAAGAAGGATGCTTCCCCGGATTTGATTTCCTCCGCTTTCCGTACGGCGCGCTACCTGATTGACGAAGCTCCTCCAGCCAAGCGCAAGGCGCTTTCCTCCAAACTGCTCCAGTATCAGAAAGATATGCCGGAGGAAAACGTCAAAATGCTCTACAAGCTGCTGGCCCGCACCGGTGATCCCAAGGTGCTGGACATGATGGAAAAGAGCTATAAGGAGGATACCAAAAAGGCGCTTGCCATCATTACCGCCTGGGGGGACTGGAATACGGATGACGCCGTTCCGTACCTGTTCAAGGCCTGGAAAGACGAATCCCTGCATGAACGCGTGCGTTCCCAGGCCCATGATTCCATTCTCCGCGTACTCTCCGTGGACCGTGACCGGGATGACAACGCCACGCTCAAGTTGTTTGACCCCCTTATTGCGGATGCCAAAACCAGCGAACGCCGCCAGTTTCTGGTTTCCGCATTCAAGAGGCTCAGCAACCGCCCGTATGTGATTCGCCTGCTGGGCCGCATCAAGCAGACTGCGGAAGACCAGAGAAACGCGGTGGAACCAAAGTTCCAGGCTGCGGAGGAGGCCTTGTTCAAGGCGGAGGACAAGTTTAAGGCCAATCCCGGCGATGCGGCAGCCAAGGCCGATTATGAGGCCAAGGAAAAGATTTATAATGAGTTGTCCAGTCAGAAGACCGGGGAAGACAAGGTGATTGCGGCGGTGGACAAGGCTCTGGAAAAGGTCAGGAAGACGCCTGTTCCCACCAGGAAGGCCGCTTCTGCCGAGGACAGGGATGATGACGACTCTTCCGTGATTAAGACAATTTAAACGGTTTTAACGGCCGTATCCGAAAACCGGAGGGAAAATAATCCCTCCGGTTTTTTATGTGCGGGAGTGACAACCATGATTGGCTGGCCGCTTCTGCGCAGATGAGGCCGAATTGGCCGTTGAGCCGGGCGGAAGGGGGTAGCGGACTTACTTCATGTATTTTTTGATTTCCGGCAGTAGTGCGTCCGCCCAGAGACGGTAGCCTTTTTCTGTAAGGTGGACGAGGTCCCCGGTAATTCCCGGCAGGAAAGTGCCGTCCTTGTCCAGGAATGCGGAATTAATGTTGACGACATGGACTCTCGGCATATTTGTTTTGTCCAGCTCCCTGTTGATCATTTCATTTTGGATGCGCAGGGGGTCTTCCGCCGTTTTCCCCCGGGGAAAGATGTGCAGAAGAATAATTTCAGTGGCGGGGTGGAGCCGATGGATCCGGGAAGCTATTTCCCGGATACCCTCCGCCGTTTCCTGCGGGGTCTGCCTGCCTTTGTATTGCCCTGTGTTATTGGTGCCCACCATGATAACGCATACTTGGGGGGAATGAGGCGTTTTAAGGGCAGAATCGTCAATGCGCCACAATACATGTTCCGTCCTGTCGCCTCCTATGCCGAAATTGACAGGAGCATAGGGGGAAAAATATTGAGACCATATTTTTTTGCCGTCGGTTTCCCAGCGGTGGGTGATGGAATCGCCGATAAACAGCAGTTGGCATGGTGTTTCCGCCAGGGTCTGCTTTAACAGGGCGTGCCTCTGGCTCCACCAGTCAGCTTTTGTTTTGGAAATGTGGGCGGCATCGGGTTTTCCTTTTTCCGGCTGTTGGGAGAAAACAGGCAGGGCGAGTCCGCATCCCAGAAGGCAGATGGAGGCGGATATGGCATTGATAGACGGGAAATGATTCATGTTGTTTATGCAATACGGGGAATATTTCTGCCGCCTTTCTTTTGGAGGATAAAAAATCCCGTCGGTATATTGAATGCGTTTTCCTGCCGGTACGGCATGATACCGAAACATGGCGTGGACCCGGCTGGAACGGCAATTCCGTATTTCCTGGCGTAATGGTACTGCAGCAATGGATGGACAGCTTTGTGTTCAGGAATTGATAAAAAGAGGGAACGGCTAACGTATGTTCACGGACAGAGTCCGTTGAATTATCTGATGAATATTCCTGTTACCTTGATTTTGCTTGCTTTCCACATGGCTGCGGCGGCTTCCGCATCCATCTGTGCTTCCCGGAAAACAGAGTGGGCGGATTGGAATTATTTAACTTCTTACGGTCAATCCCTTTCTGTGGGCTGGACGGCTAAGCCCGTTGTAACGGAAAAGCAGGAGGAAGGGGGCTTGTATATGTTCAGGGGAGGGGTGAGAGCGTATGAGAACGGCAGTGACCGCAAGATGCTGGTTCCTCTGGAGGAAGGAGTGAACGGTCCGCGCGGCGAAACTCCCGTATCCGGGGCTGCCTGTCGTTTGTTCCGCCTGATGCAGCATTATTCTCCCGTTACGGCTTCCCGTATCTGGTTGATTTGTTCTGCGACGGGAGTGGGTGGGGCGAGCCTTGGTTCCCTGGGCAGGGGAACTGGAGCCTACAACCGCATTTTGGATGATTTGAAGGCCGCCAAAATACTGGCTGACCGGGAAGGGAAGACCCTTTCCATGCCTGCGTTTATCTGGACCCAGGGAGAGACGGATCACCAGGACAGAAAAACGAGGGAATGGTACCGGGAAAAAATGGAAAAGCTGATCAGGGACATAAATCATGACGCCAGGGCCGTGACCGGGCAGAAAAACGATGTGGTCTGTTTCGGCTATCAGGTTGGTTCCCATTTGAATTATTATCAGTTTAATCCTACGGATTATCCGGCTATTGCTCTGGAACAGCTGGAGATGGCTTTGGAGAAGGACAGCCGGTATGTGATGACGACCCCGATGTATCATTTCGAGTATAGCGACGGAGTCCATTTGACGGCGCCCATGTCCCGCCTTTATGGGGAGTATGTGGGCTATGTCATGAAGAAAGTCCTGTTGGATGGGGCGGACTGGAAACCCGTGCATCCCCTGACCCATAAAATCAGGAAGTCCGGAAAGGGTTGGACGGTGGAAGTGGCATTTTATGCTCCCTGCCCCCCTTTGGTTCTGGACACGAAGACGGTTGACGATCCTGGCAATTATGGTTTTTCCCTTGTGGGGGCTGAGGGAGAGGATATTGCCATCAAGTCTGTCCGGCTGGTGGGGAAGAATGCGGTACAGCTGTTGACGGAGAAGGACCCGGGGAAAGGGCGTCTACGCTATGGGATGACGATTAATGAGCACCGTCCTTCCGGTCCGCGGACGGGGGCGCGGGGCTGTCTGAGGGATTCCCAGGGAGATGAGGTTAAGGCCCATATCCAGGGCAAAGATTACCGAATGGATAATTGGTGCCCCTTTTTTGATTACTCCCTGTCAAAAGGGCATTGATTTTCCGGAAATGGTTGCATGATCTTTTTTTGCCGCAGGTTGTTCCCCCCCTCTGCAAACGGAAAAGGATACCCGGGCGGCTTGAAAAAAACAGGAAAGGCTTCAGCCGATGCATACTGATTCCGGATTGTTGCGGAGGGGAGGCTTGCACGGCCATGCATGGTGTTATGCTGCGGCTTTCGTGGCCGGATGATGACGAGGTTGTGATAACTTGACCGTAGAGCAGGAGAACTTGCGGAAGTTCATCGTAAATGCCTCTTTTTCCACGAGGTTCATTTTTTCTTCCTCCGGGGGGTATTCCCTGCTTCCGGTTTCTTTATGGCTGGCCCTTACAGAAGGAGCCCTGCCTGGTAGATCAGCGTAGCCGTTGCAAAACCCAGGAGGGTCAATCCGCCGAATTGAGCCAGAGCGAACCACCAGGTGCCCGCTTCCCTCTTGGCGACGGTGACGGTGCCGATGCAGGGCAGGGCAATCAGGCAGAATATCATGATGCTGATGCCCTGGAGAGGGGTGTAGCTGGCTTTAAGGCGGGCGTTCAATGTCTGCTGGGCAGCCGGGACCGAATTTCCGTCTTCCACCGCATAAAGGATACCCATCTGGGTGACGAAAATTTCCTTGGCGGCAAAGGCTCCTACCAGGGCGGAATTGATTTTCCAGTCAAATCCGGCCACTTGCGTGACGGGTTCCATCCAATGGCCTATTTGTCCGGCGTAGGAATGTTCCATGGCCGCTGCGTTTGTCGGCGCCGTGTTTTCTTCCGGCCTGGGGTAGGTGTTCAGAAACCACAGGATGATGGAGGCCCCAAGAATGAAAGTGCCTGCTTTCCGGACGTACATGAAGGCCCGTGACCACATCAGGATGCCCACCTTCCGCAGGGAGGGGAGGCGCAGGCGCTTCATGTGGTGGAGGGAATCCCTCTGGGGCGCCTTGAAAAGCGTGTTTTTCAGAAGCCGGGCGCAGCACAGCGCCAGCAGGACGCCGCTGGCATAAATCCCGAACAGCACGGGAGCCTGCAGGCGGGAGGGAAACAGGGCGGAGACGAACATCATGTAGATCGGCAGGCGGCCCGCACAGCTCATCATGGGCAGCACGGCGATGGTGACCAGGCGGTCGCTGCGCGTTTCAATTCTCCTGGTGGACAGGATGGCGGGAACCGAACAGCCGAATCCCAGCAGGAGGGGGGCAAAGCTGCTGCCGTTCAATCCCATGATTTTCATGATGCGGCTCATCAGGCGGGAAACCCTCATCATGTATCCGCTGTTTTCCAGAACGGTAATGGCCCCGAAGAGGAGAACCACGTTGGGCAGAAAGGCCAGTACGCCGCCCACGCCTCCTACCACGCCTTCCCCCAGCAGGGATTGAAGGCGGGGCCACGGTTCCAGCATGCGGCAGGCCCAGACGCTGAACAGCTGGGTGCCCGTCTGGATGAGCCTGACCAGAGGATCCCCGATAGCGAAGCTCAGGAAGAAAATAATATAAATGATGCCCAGGAAAATAAGGGAACCCCATATCCTGTGCATCAGGACGGCATCCAGTCTGGCCCTCCACAGGTTGTCCTTCGCCTCTGCCTCCCGTTCCATAACGTTTACCGGGACGTAACTTAAAATCTGTTCATTTGACAGGCAAGCCTAAAAGCCCGGTTCCGCGGAAAGGGGCATGGAAACCAGGCATTCCGGCTGTTTTTGGGACGGGGCTGCCGCATGGGCCCCGGATGGGGCCGCAGGCTTTGTTTTTTAGCGGCGCATAGCCGCCAGGCCCTGGATGAAAAGGATGGCCGCAGTGCAGCCGAATACCATGGAGGGCAGGCACTGAAGCATATACAGCGGATCTGTGGAACCGTTTCCGTAGGAGGGGAAAATAAAGGCCAGAATCAACGCGATCAGGGACAGCCCCCATGCCAGCCATGATGTAGCGGGAATCCGGCGGCCGGATGCTGCGGCTGGCCGCTGCGGCAGGTTTTCCTGCCGGATGCCGCGTTCGTCAGTATCGCGTCCGGAGAAAGACGTCCGCTTTTTCCTGACGGGAGGCAGGGCGGGCTGCGTTTTCATGGCGTTTTCCGGTTTGCGGCCGGATGGCGAAGAGGAGGCTTCCCCGAAGGGAAGCCCCGTTGTAACGTGAATCAGAAGGCCGCACGCCGGGCAGCGCATGCCGGTTTTGGCGTCCAGTCCGGCCGGGTAGGTGTACCCGTGGCCGCATTGGGAGCATGTGGCGGATTCTCTCATGATCTGGCCCGAATGGATGTTAGTCGTCCAAGGGAAGCAGGTCCTCCTGGTCAGCCTTGGTTTCGGGCCTCTGGCGGATTTCCTCAAGCTTGGCTTTCATCTGTTCGCAAATGTCCGGATGCTGGGAGGCTACGTTGTCAAGTTCCTTCGGGTCTTTTTCCAGGTCAAAGAGGCTTCCTCCTTCCGGGGACTTGCTCATTTTTGCGGAGGCTCCGTTGATGCCGTCGCGAATGGCCACGCCGGCGGGAATGAATTTCCATTTGCCGTGGCGAATCGCCAATGCCTTGCCGGTACTGTTGATGACATGGTAGTCACGCCCCTTGGCGGATTTTCCCAGAAGGGCGGGCATCACGTTTTCAGAGTCACGGAAGGAATTGGCCTTGCCGGGGGCCAGCAGCTGTTCCAGGGAGGCCCCCAGATCCATTTGGTTGAGCAGGGCTTTGCTCGTGGTTCCGGGTTTGATCACGCCGGGCCATTTGACGATAAACGGAATGCGGGAACCTCCTTCCAGAATGCTGTATTTGCCTGCGCGGAAGGGGCCGGCGGGGGAATGGGTGGCGTTGTCCCGGACGGCGAAATCCCTGTAGCCGTCATCCAGCACGGGGCCGTTGTCGCTGGAGAAGATCACCAGGGCGTCTTTTTCCAGACCGGCCTGTTGCAGAGCCTCTGTAATGCGGCGCACACAGTCATCCAGTTCCACGGTCACGTCACCGCGCACGCCGTGCCGGCTCTTGCCCACAAAGCGTTTTTCCGGGCAGCGCGGCACGTGGATGTCATGCGTGGCGAACATCAGGAAAAACGGTTCCTTGGCTTTGGCGCTCTTCTGAATGTATTCAATGGCCTTATCCGTAATGACATCGGCGTTTTCCTCATCCTTCCACAAGGCGCTTTTGCCGCCCTTCATGAACCCGATGCGTCCGATTCCATTGATAATGGCCTGGTTGTGTCCGTGGCTCCACATGAGTTTGAGCTGGTCCTTATTGTCCTTGCCATTGGGAAGCCCGGGGAAGTTGTGCTTGTAGGATACTTCAATGGGGTCGTTCGGGTCCAGGTTGCGGACATTGCCGTTTTCCAGAATCACGCAGGGAACGCGGTCGCCCGTAGCGGCGAAGATAAAGCTCTCGTCAAATCCGATTTCGTTCGGGCTGGGGGAGATATGTTTGTTCCAGTCAATCTTCTTCCCCTTTTCCCCCAGGCCCAGGTGCCATTTGCCTATCATGTAGGTTTTGTAGCCGTGGGATTGGAGCATCTTGGGCAGGGTGGGCTTCTTGGTATCGATAATGAGGGCGGCGTCTCCCGGCAGGATGCCCGTGCCTTCCTTGCGCCACGGATATTCCCCTGTGAACAGGGCATAGCGGGAAGGGGTGCAGACGGATGTGGTGGAATAGGCGTCCGTGAAGCGGCAGCCCTGCTCGGCAAGCTTGTCGATGGCGGGGGTGGGAATTCCCTTGGCTCCATAGCAGCCTACGTCTCCATAGCCGAGGTCGTCAGCGTAAATCATGACGATGGCCTTGGGGGGGGTGACCGTTGGCGTGACTGCGGCCGGGCAGGCCGCTGCCGCCGCCATGGCAAGCATCAGGTGTAATGCGGATTTATTCATGTTGTCAGGTGTGTGTGATTATAATTTTCCGGAAAGGACGGCCGGAAGGATGCCGCTGTTTAAGCGTGGGCCGAACCTTCGGGGGTGTCCGGAGGCTGTTCGCCGGGATGTTCCGGCGGAAGCACGGGTTCCGTCATGGGGCGCATGCTGGCATTTTGCCAGATGTACCGCTTGTAAAGGACCTTGATGGCGGCTGTCAGGGGGACAGCCAGCAGGGCGCCGATCAAGCCGCCCAGGATGAGTGTCCAGATCAACACGGAAAACATGACCGTGAGCGGGTGGAGTTCCACGGAATCCCCCACGATTTTCGGCTGGATGATCCATCCGTCAAATTGGTTGACGGCCAGGAAGATGCCCGAAACAATCAGCACGTGCTGGAAATCCCCCCATGTGAACCAGGCCAGCAGCACCGCAGGGATAAAGGCGGTGATGATGCCCAGGTAGGGAACGATGCCCAGCACGCAGACCGCGGCGCCGATGGTGATGGCGTACGGCAGGCCTATCAGCTTCAGGCAGATGGCAATCAGAATGCCTTCAATGATGCTTACCAGCATTTGGCCGCGGAAGAAGGAAATCAGGTAGCCGTTGATTTCCTCCATGGTGTCCACCACGTCTTTTCTGAATTTGGACACTTTCAGGGGCAGGATGCTGGGCCATTTTTCTTTGATTTTATCCGCCTCCAGCAGAAAGTAAAAAGCGAAAATGGGCGTGATCAGGATGCTGACCATGATTCCTATGGTGCTGTACAGGGCCCGTCCCCCGGAAGTGAGCCAGCTCATCAGCTTGTCCTGGTAAAAGGAGGAATTGATGGTCATGTAGGCTCCCAGCTTTTCCCGGGCGGTCCGGGCGTTTCTCAGGTCATGGACTTCCGCTTCCGTATAATGGCTGGCATTCAGTTCCCGCAGGCTGGTGCTGTAAACACTGTCAATGGTGCGGGAAATGAAGGGGATTTCAATGGTGGAGTCAATCAGTTCGGAGGTTTTGTCCCATAGCTCCATCCGGTTGTCGATCAGTTCATCCGTCTGCCTGATCAGGGGAGGGAGAATCGTGGCTCCAAAGCCTACCAGAACGGCCAGAGCCGCAAACATGACCGTGACTACTGCCCATGGACGGGAGAATTTGAGACGCACCAGCCAGGAAACGATGGGTTCCAGCAAATACGCCACGACGGCGGCAATCAGGATGGGCAGGAGCACCGGTTCCAGAAACCCCAGAAGTTCCACCACTTCAAAAATGACGAAGGCCGCAATGCCCAGCATCACCAGAATGGATACGCCTGTCAGGGCATGCCAGCAGGTTTTCTTCTGGAAGGGGGAGGGAATGGCGGGGGCGGCGGAAGTTTGGGTATTCTGATGTTGTTCGTTGTTCATGCCGGTGTAGAGAGATGGCTGGTTGCTGGCCCGGCTCAGACAGCGGAGGCCTTGTCCGTTTTCCCGTCAGCTGCGGGAGAGGCTTCATCCGGAGTTTCTCCGGCCGTAGCCGGAGGCTGCTGGCCGTCTGCGGAGGGCTGGGTCTGTTCTTTTTTTTCCTGCTGCCTGACGTGGTTTTCGAATTCCTGTTCCGTAATGGCCTGGGGCGTGGGGTAATAATCCCCGGCAGGGGGCGCGGCCGGAACTTCCCATTGGATGCGCACCAGCCTGTTCCTGCGCTGGACCACCACGCTGGCCTGAGCCCCCCGCTGGGTGGTAACATATTCTACGAGGTCCGGATAGGGATTCTTTCTTCCATTGATGGAAATAAGAACATCTCCCGTTCTGAGGCCGGCGTCCCATGCGGGAGACCACTCTGCCACGTAAGCTTTCATGGGGCCGTTCCCGTTGCTGTCCTGGATAAAGGTGCCTCCCATCAGGTTGAAGGAGGCGGGGGCGGGCATCCGGTGGCTGGTGGAGCTGAAATAAAGGGCGTTCCCCGGGCCGTCCAGCCAGAACTGGCGTGCGGCCAGAGCGCCGTAGCCCAGGATGATGTCGATGTCATCGGGGATGCCCATCACTTCCGGGTTGGCGAAGCTTTCACAGAGCAGGATATTTTTTAATTCCAGTGGACCGAGCTGGAAGGAGCTTACATGCATGCATTCGTGGGCGTAAAAGCCGCCTGCGGCGGGGCTGTAGCCGGAATAGACGCTGACGAACGCATCCGGGTAGGCCTGCTTAATGGCATTCCAGCGTTTTTTGGAGATGTAAACGGCGTGGGGGGCTCCCGTGTCCAGAATGATGCGCCTTCCGTGCCTGTCCGCGATTTGCGGATAGTCGGATCCGGGAATCAGGGAAAGCTTATTCCAGCTTTTTATTCTGGAGGGAAGTTTATTGAAAAAACGGTGGGAGCGTTTGGGATAGTTGATGTTCCACACATATTTCCGGATGCATTCCCAGCCCAGCAAACCGTCATACGGGGCCTGGTCTGCCATTACTACGTCCTGTTTCCGGGAAATGGGTTCCCCGTCATCCTTCAGGGAAACAGGCACGTTGGCCGTGCGCATGGCGCCCCTGCCGCGCAGGCGTGCGCCGATGGATTCCACTGCCGGGGAGAAAAGCAGGGATGTCTGGACTGCTCCCGTGTCTACGCCCATCATTAATTGCGTTCCGGAGCTCCACGCCAGCGCCACGGGGGTGCCGTCCAGGGGATTGGCCGCGTCAATGGGCGGGGAGCTGCTGTCCTGGATAGGCCGGTGCGATACGCAGGAAACGCACAGCATGGTTGCCAGAAGCATGATGGAGGAACGGAACATAAAGTATTCCGTTCATAACAAACAGACCATAGGCTGGCAAGGTTTCCTTCCTGCTTACAGGGCTTTTTGACGGCATCAGAACGTAAAAACCGCTGCCTGCCGGAGGGTCGCTCATGCAGAAGCATGATATTCAAAATGCGGGCGCGTGCGTTTTTTGAGGCTCTATATCATGGACGGGAATTTTGCCGTCTGCCGCGTCCGGCGTTCCGTTCCAGCGAGGGGGCGGCTGCCTTCATTTTCCCCATGCTGTCCCCAAGGGAGGGCTGAAGCTGGAGCGCTCCCAAAAATCTTGATTTTCACAAGGAGCCGTATAGGGTAGCGGTGAGCCGCTATGACCACCCCTACGTTTGAAGATGCCGTGAGCCGTATCGTACGGAAGGATCCCCGTTTTGCGGAACGGGCATATTCTTTTCTGAAAGATGCGCTGGATTTTACCATGCAGCGCGTTGAAGAAAGGGAAAACGGCTCTCAGAGGCATGTCAGCGGGCAGGAACTGCTGGAAGGGTTCCGGGATTACGCCCTCGCCCAGTTCGGGCCCATGGCTTCCACCGTGATGAAGGAATGGGGGCTTAGGAACGGGAAGAATGTGGGGGAGATGGTTTTTTTACTGATTGAGGAAGACGTTTTTTCCAAACAGCCGGAGGATTCCCTGGATGATTTCAAGGGCTTCATGAGCTTCCGCAAGGCTTTTGAAGAACCTTATGAATTTCAGGACCAGCCCAGTTGAACCGCCCGATACCGCCATGAACAAGGAACCCGATGTACGCTGGCCCGCTGAATGGGAGCCTCAGGATGCTGTCTGGCTGTCCTGGCCCCACCGCAGGGATTTATGGCAAGGGGGGCTGGACGAGTTGCAGCAGACTTATGGGAGCGTGGCCGCTGCCATTGCTCCGCATGCCCTTGTATGCGTGAATGCCGCAGCTCCCCTTCATCCCGGCGTCAGGCAGGCGATGCTGGCCGCCGGAATGAGTGAGGAGCAATTCCGCCTGTTCAACCACCCGACCAACGACGTATGGTGCCGGGACCACGGCCCCGTTTTCGTCCAGGATGTGAAGGACGGTTCTCTGATGCTGGCGGATTGGCAATTTAATGCGTGGGGCGGCAAATTTGCCCCGTGGGACCTGGACAACGGCGTTCCCGCCCTGATTGGGGCGGCGCTGGGGCTTCCCGTGCGCAGTTCTTCCCTGATTCTGGAAGGGGGGGCGATTGAGGGCAATGGGGACGGCTTGCTGGTGACGACGGAGTCCGTGCTGCTGAATCCCAACCGCAATCCGGATTGGAGCCGGGCCATGATTGAGGAGGAATTGAAGCGCATGCTGGGCGTCAGAGCCGTTTTCTGGCTCGGTTCCGGCATTGAAGGGGATGATACGGACGGCCATATTGACGACATGGTGCGTTTTGTGTGCCGGGATGCCGTAGTCTCCATCGTGGAAACGGATTCTTCCTCTCCCCATTACCGCGCTCTGGCGGAGAATAATGAACGCCTTCAGGATTTGAGATGCGTGGACGGTTCCGGGGTGGAGGTGATTCCCCTGCCGATGCCGGATCCCCTCCATGCGGAGGACTGGCGCCTGGATCAGCTCCCTGCCAGTTACGCCAATTTCCTCATTGTTAATGAGGCCGTCATTGTTCCCGTATTCAACCAGCCCCGGAATGACGATCGCGTCCTGGGCATTTTGCGTGAATGTTTCAGCGGAAAACAGGTAATAGGGGTGGATGCCCGCAAGCTGGTGCTGGAAGGCGGCGCCATCCACTGCATCACCCAGCAGCAGCCCCGGCCGGGGAAGGAGGGACTGTGAGCGGAGGGGAAGGAATAACGGTGGATGTGATTCTGCCGATGGAAAAGGCCGGCAGCGAGCGCGTGCGCCGCGCTGCCGTGGCGCGGAAGCTGGGTATTTCCCCCTCCCGTATCAAAGATGTGCGGCTGGTGAAGGAGTCCATTGACTCCCGGCAGAAAAAAATTCTCTTCCAGCTTCGGCTGCTGGTCGGGGTGGATAGCCCGCTGCCGCCGGAACGTCTTCCCTCCCGGGATTATCCGTCCGTCCGTCCCGGCTCCCCCGTGGCGCTGATCGTTGGATTCGGACCGGCCGGGATGTTCGCCGCGCTCCGCTGTTTGGAACTGGGTATGAAGCCTGTGGTTCTGGAACGGGGGAAGGATGTTTCCTCCCGCCGGTTTGACCTGGCTCCCATCCTGCGCCGCGGCACGGTGATGGAGGATTCCAATTACTGTTTTGGAGAGGGAGGGGCAGGCACGTTTTCCGACGGGAAGCTGTTTACGCGCGCGACCAAGAGAGGCCCCGTCCGGGAGGTTTACGAGATTTTTGTAGCCCACGGAGCGCCCAGGGAAATTTTAACGGACGCCCACCCGCATATTGGCTCCAATCTGTTGCCCAATGTCGTCAAAGCCATCAGGGAATCCATCCTTCGCGCGGGCGGGGAAATTCATTTCAATGCCCGTGTGGAGCATCTGCTCCGTTCTGCGGACGGCCGCCGCATACGCGGCGTGGCCTGCGCGGATGGCCGGGAATTTGCGGCGGATTCCGTTTTGCTGGCTACCGGGCACAGTGCCCGGGACGTGTACCGCATGATGCTGGCGGAGGGGCTGGCTCTGGAACAGAAATCCTTTGCCGTGGGTGTGCGCATTGAGCATCCCCAGGCGTTTGTTGATGCGCGCCAGTACCACCTGAATCCGGAGCAGAGGCGCCCGGAGCAGCTTCCGGCAGCCCGTTATTCCGTGACGACCACCATCCAGGACCGCGGCGTCCATTCCTTCTGCATGTGTCCCGGCGGCTTCATCGTGCCCGCCGCCACGGAGAACGATGAGGTAGTGGTCAACGGCATGTCTCTGGCCCGGAGGGATTCTCCATTTGCCAATGCCGGTTTTGTAGTCAGCGTGCATCCGGAAGATACGGAACCGTTTTGCAGGGAACACGGGGTGCTGGCGGGCGTGGCGTACCAGAAAGCGCTGGAGACGGCTTCCTGCCGTGCCGGAGGAGGCATGCAGAAAGCCCCGGCCCAGAAGGTGGAGGATTTTCTGAAAGGGCGCGCTTCTTCTTCCCTGCTGCCTACCAGCTATCATCCCGGCATCGTATCCCATCCCCTTCATGAATTGCTCCCGGAAGGGATTGTCTGGCGCATGCGGGAGGGGCTGCGGCAGTTTGACCGTAAATGGCGGGGATTTGCCGGAGCGGACGCCCAGCTCATTGGCTGTGAGACGCGCACCAGCTCCCCCGTGCGCATTCCAAGGGACCCCGCCACGCTGGAGCATCCCGGTCTGGAGGGCCTGTACCCATGCGGCGAAGGGGCGGGTTACGCCGGCGGCATTGTTTCCGCCGCCCTGGACGGACGCCGTTGTGCGGAGGCCATGGCGCAGCAGGCGACCCGCTAGGTTTTTTCAAGCGTCCGGCCGCCGGAGCGATGCAGTTTTTCTGCGTTTCTGGATGAAGATACGCCCCTGTGAGCCTTGTTATGCCGGAACCGGATGCCATCAAGCCGGGAAATGGGGGCAGGCTTGTTTTTTCCGGGAAGGAAAGACAGTCCGCCGTGGCGGCGGCCGTCAATGCTGCGGGATGCGGCGGAAGGGAAGAATATTGTTGACCCTGCGCAAAAGATTCCTGTAACGTGGTTTCATGTCAAATCTGTTCCGGTGGGGAATTCTCCCTGCGTTTTTGATGACTTTTTCCGGCATGTCCCAGGATATAGCGGCGCCCTCCATGGCTAACGTGGATTTGGAAATGGAGGATGAAAAGAAAATAGCGGCGTACAGGGAGGCCATGGCCAGGCATTTGCAGCTGGGCATTATTTGGACGTGCATTGTAGAGTTGGTGGAAAAGGATAATCGTGCGGTTCTGGTGGCCACGCTGAAATATATCCAATCTCCCGAATGGGCTGGGATTCTGGATAAATGCCCTTCCGATTACCGCGCCATGCATCTGAAGATGATTAGGGAGTCCGGGAAATTGCTGGAACGGGTGGAAAGAGAGAAGATGACTGCCGATGAAATTCAGAACGCTTACGGAAAGTACGGAGGCCAATACATGAAAATGGGGGGGAGCATTCTGGAAAAATATCGGCTGGAGAATTGTTCCGTACAGTTTTCTTTATTCCTGATGCGGGAAACGGAAGGATTGGATGATAAGGAAAGGTTGAAGGCTCTTTACCGTATCAGGAAGGATATCCTCTCCGGAAAACTGAAGGTTCCCGGGGAGGGCGGAGGGATGGGCGAATCTGGGTTGGAGGAATGACCGGGATGCCGGGCCGATTCCCCGGAACGGTTCCGGAATTCCTGTGTTTCCTTTCTCCCGTTGTCCATTTCCACCCGGGGCCTTCCTTTTTTTGCAGGTTAAGTCTTGCCAGGGCAGGGGGCTTGGGGGCATAATCTGCAAGTTTCACAACCGCACACACAGCCATGAAAGTCATCGTCATCTACGGCAGCCCGAATGATAAGCCCTTTATGGAACCGGCCCGCGAGTATTTTGCTCAGGAGAATGTTCCTTATGAAGAAACCGTTCTGTCCGCCCACCGCGACCTTCCGGAGCTGATCAGGTTCCTGGGGGATTTGGAAGCCAGCGGAGAAAAAGCGGTTATCCTGGCTGTGGCCGGTCTGTCCGCCGCCCTTCCCGGCGTGGTGGTGATGAGCTGTTCCCTCCCGGTTATCGGCGTGCCGGTCCCCGGAGGTCCCCTGAACGGTATTGACGCTCTGCTGGCGATTGCCCAGTGTCCTGGCGGCGTGCCCTGCACTACGGTTGGCTTGCATAAGAAAACCCCCGTCAATGCCGCCATGGCCGCCCACCGCATTTTAAAACTGGCGGGGCTGTAACGTGAACTTTTTCCCCCATCCGGCAAATGACTCCTCCTTCACAGGAAATCGTATTGGACGGTCCGGGAATTTCCCGTGCGCTTGAGCGCATGGCCCACGGCATTGTGGCCCGTTTCCCCGGAGAACCTCTCGCCATCGTCGGCCTGCTCAGCCAGGGGGATGTGATTGCCCGGCGTCTGGTGGACAAGGTAAAGGAGCTGGGAGTGGAAGCCCAGTACGGCTCTATTGATATTTCCCTGTACCGGGATGACATCTTCAAGCTGGAAGCCCGGCCTTCCCTCCGTTCCTCCAATTTGCCGTTTTCCACGGATGACATGAGGGTCGTACTGGTGGACGACGTCCTTTATACGGGGCGCACCATACGTGCGGCCCTGAACGCCCTTTTCGACTACGGCCGTCCGGCCCGTATTGAACTGGCGTGCCTGATTGACCGCGGCGGGCGGGAAGTTCCCATCCAGCCGGATTATACGGGTCACGTGCTGGACCATGCCGGAGCCAAGGTCATCGTAAGCATGAAGGAGGCTGACGGCGAGGACAGCGTGGTCATTCCCTCCCACTGAAAATTTTCCAATCCATTCTCCGTTTCCCATGAATCATCCCCGCAAGGATCTTCTTAATATCTCCTCATTGACTGACGAGGAAATTCACACGCTGCTGGATTCGGCCGGCCCGATGAAGGAGCTTTTTACCAAAAGCGTCAAAAAGGTGCCCGCCCTGAAAGGCAAGTCCGTTCTGACGCTTTTTTATGAACCCAGCACCCGCACCCGTTCCTCTTTTGAGGTAGCGGCGGAACGCCTGTCTGCGGACGTGACCAATTTCACGGTGTCCACCTCTTCCGTGGTGAAAGGGGAATCCGTACAGGACACGATCGCCACGCTCCAGGCCATGAAAGTGGATTATGTAATCGTGCGCCATTACAACAGCGGCTTGCCGAACGTGATTGCGCGCCATACCTGCGCCAGTGTGGTGAACGCCGGGGACGGAGCCCACGCCCATCCCTCCCAAGCGCTGCTGGATTCCTTTACCATCCGGGAGGTATTTCCGGATGTGAGGGGAAAGCGCGTTCTGATTGTGGGGGACATCCTGCATTCCCGCGTGGCCCGTTCCACCTCCCTGCTGATGAAGAGGCTGGGGATGGAGGTCGCCTTCCTGGGGCCGGGTTCCCTGGTGCCGCGCACCGAACATTCCGGCATTTCCCGTTTTTCCGATTTCAATGAGGCGTTTGCCTGGAAGCCGGACGTAATTTACCTGCTGCGCGTTCAAAAAGAGCGGCAGGACGCCCCTTTCTTCCCCAGCGCCCGGGAGTACAACAAGATTTACGGCGTCACGGAAGAACGCCTGAAGCGCATTTCCGGTGAAGGCCTGTACATCATGCATCCGGGGCCGGTCAACCGCGGCGTGGAAATCTGTGACCTGGCGATGGACTATGAGCGCTGCCTGATCAACCGCCAGGTGGAAAACGGCATCGCCTGCCGCATGTCCATCCTTTACCATCTCACTCCGCAAACCCAGCACTGATTGTTCATGAAAACTTCCGTACTTATTCGCAACGCCCGGCTGACGGACGGTTCCGCCCCGGCGGACCTTCTGGTTTCCGGGGGGGTGATTACAGCGAAAGCTCCTGCCGGAACGCTTTTGGAGAGCGCCGCGGAAAAGGCGCTGGATGCTTCCGGGAAGCTTGTTCTGCCCGGCCTGTTCGACATCCATGCCCATTTGTGCCAGCCCGGCCGGGAGGACAAGGAACGTGTGGCTACGGCTACCGCCGCCGCCCTGCATGGAGGAGTGACCGGACTGATGGCGATGCCGGATACCGAACCCGTGATGGACAATGCCGCCCAGATTACCACGTTCATGGAAATATGCCGGACGGATGCTCTGGTGGAGGTTATCCCCTCCGGGTGCCTGACCAAGGGGGACGGCGGGGAAGAGCAGGCCTCCTACGACTCCCTGCGTGCCAAGGGCGTCCGTTTCATCACGGACGGGGACCGTGCTCCGGACAACATGCTGCTGCTGTACCGCGCCATGCAGTACGCCAGCAATCTGAACCTTACTTTCGCCCTGCGCGGAGACGTGCCGTCCCTGACGGCCAGGGCGGCCATGCACCCGGGCACTACTTCCTACCGTCTGGGGTTGATGGGTTCCCCCTCCTGTGCGGAGGAAATAGGGCTGGAAACCATCATCCGCCTTTCCGTGGATACGGGCAACTCCCTGCATGTGCAGACCGTCTCTACGGCCGGCAGCGTGGATATCCTGCGCCGCTGCAAGCGGAAAACCGCCGGGTTGAGCGCGGAAGCGGCGCTTCACCATCTCCTGTTCACGCATGAGGACGTGGGCCGGTACGATACCTGCTACAAGACGCTGCCGCCCCTGCGCGACCAGTCGGATGTGGATGCCCTGATTGCCGCCGTGAATGACGGCACCATTGACTGCATTGTTTCCGATCACACGCCCTGCACGCCGTTTTCCAAACTTCAGGATTTCGTTGTCGCCCCGCAGGGCATGATTGCGCTGGATACGTTCCTGCCCGCTATTTACCAGTATCTGGTGGAACCTGGAAAAATGTCCTGGCAGACGGTGGTGCGCGCCTGCAGCGACGCTCCCCGCAGGCTGATGGGGCTGGCCCCCGTCTCCCTGGAAGAAGGGGCTCCGGCCAATCTGGTGGTGTTTGACCCGGAAGGAGAAACGCCCGTCACGGATGAAACGCTCCGCAGCCGCGCCCGCAACACCCCATTCCTGGGCAAGACCTTGAAGGGAAAAGTGGATGCCGTGGTGTTCGGAGAACAGCTCCACCGCTTCTGATGAAAGCGTCACGGAGAAAGGCCGGCAGCTATTAATTATTAACTATCAGTCTCCGCTTGCAGCCCGTCGCCCGCGTCAGCACGTGTTATTCGGACAAATTCGGTGTGCCGCGCCAGAGCGGCCTGGTTCCGGATGCGCGGGCGCGGCTGGTATTTGAGCCGCCGTTCCGCCATCCGGATGCCGTTCGTGGTCTGGAAGGGTTTTCCCATCTGTGGCTGGTCTGGGTGTTCAGTGAAAACGTGGATAAGGGGTGGAGCCCTACGGTCCGGCCTCCGCGGCTGGGGGGCAATGTGCGCATGGGGGTGTTCGCCACGCGTGCGCCGTTCCGTCCCAATCCCATCGGGTTGTCTGCCGTCAGGCTGGAACGGGTGGAATTGCATCCTCTGGACGGCCCGGTATTGCATCTTTCCGGCGTGGATTTGGTGGATGGCACCCCCATTCTGGATATCAAGCCCTATGTTCCTCTGGCGGACTGCATTCCGGAGGCGTCGGAAGGGTTTACGGCTGTCCCCTATGAACGGCTGGATGTGGAAATTCCCGAATCTTTTGGCGGTTCCATGTCTCCGGAAGAGAGGAGTGCGCTGGAAGATACGCTGTCCCTGGATCCCCGTCCCCAGTATCAGGATGATCCGGAACGGGTTTACGGCCTTTCGTTCTCTGGCTGGGAGGTGAAATTCAAGGTAGAGGAAAAGCGGCTGCGCGTATTGTCCCTGGAAAGAAGGCGAAGCGGGGCCGGCCTTTTTTGATATGCGGGCCATTCCTCAGGTATATTCCGCGGCGATGCGGATATTGTCCGGGGAAAGGTCAATGCCGTGAGCAACGTGCTCCGGGGTCCGCCCGGCAAGAAGAGGCTCCCTCCCTATGATGGAGCCAAGATGGGGAAACCGGGAGGAAGAACCGTCATCAGATGGCCTGTGAGGCGAGGATAACGGGCATGGTGAAGATAGCTTTCAGTCCAATGCTGTTCCGGCGTCCTGGCGCGCAACGCTATCGGTACGGTGGTGGTGATTGGCATGGGGGTGGCTACACTGGTGGGCGCTTTTCTGATTCCATGTTCTTATGTGTTCATCATGAGATTATTCCGTATTAAATTCTCCCTGAATGATCTGAAGGAGGATCCGGATGAAGTGGGAGCCAGGAAATACCTGGCCGCCCATACGAAAGACTGATGTTTTACAGCTTGTCCTGTTCCGGCGCTGACCATCCAGGGCAGCGCCGGAGCTTGCTTTCGGAGCCGGAGGGGAGTATTTTCCTGTCCGGATGCCGGGAGTAACGCCGGGTCATTTTAAGGGAATGAATGAGTACCGGCAGATAACTGAAGCTTTTCAGGAAAATTTCCGTAACTACGGAGAATTGGGCGCCTCCGTTTCTGTCTGGAAGGAGGGAAGGGAGATCGTTTCCCTGCATTCCGGGTTTGCCGCAGCGGATAAAACGCGTCCATGGACGGAACATTCGTTGGTGCCCGTTTACTCCGCCACCAAGGGAGCCGCATCCGCCGCCCTTCTGCTGGCCCTGCACCAGCAGGGAGCCTCGCCGCAGATGAGCATGGGGGAATTGTGGCCTGAATTCCCGCTGCCCTATGCATCCATCGCGCAGATGATGTCCCATCAATGCGGTTTGGCGGCTTTTTCCCGGACGGCAAGCGTGTTTGACCATGAGGATTGCGTGCGCGCCCTGGAGGAAACCGTTCCGGCGTGGCAGCCGCCGGAACACGGCTACCATCCGCATACTTACGGAGTGATGCTTGATGAACTCATGCTGCGGTTGACCGGGGAACGCCTGTGGCGTTACTGGGAGGAATACGTCCGCAAACCGTTGAATCTGGATTTTTACATCGGGTTGCCGGAATCCGAATGGAACCGCGTGGCGACGCTGTATCCCGGCAAGATGGACATGTCCAACATGGGTACGCCGTTTTATCTGGAATACATGAACAAGGGCACGCCCGTAAACCGTGCGTTCAATACTCTGATAGGGCTGAACAGTGTGCGGCAGATGAACACGCCGGAAGCGTGGGTGTCCGGAGTTCCGGCTTTCGGCGGCGTGGCTTCCGCCCGCGGCATGGCGCAGTTCTACCAGGCCTGCCTGGGGCTGGATGAACTCCGGGTATTCCCGTCCGACGTGCGCGGCTGGATGCGGAACGTCGTCATTGACGGGCCGGACCTGACGCTGAAAACGCCCACCGCCTTTTCCTGCGGCTTCATGCACGATCCCGCAGACCCCGCCACGGGCCGCAAGCTGCGCCAGCTGTTCGGCTCCGGCGGTTTCGGTCATGCCGGGGCGGGCGGTTCCCATGCCTTTGCGGATCCGGCCCACGGCCTTTCCTTCGGCTACGCAATGAACCGCATGGACTTGAACGTGCTGCCCGGCGTGAAGACCCGGAACCTTATCAGCGCAGTCATGAAAGAAGTGGCTGGAGAGTGTTTTTAACCTGAGACCTGGCTATCTGCTCAATTCCATCGGAAGTTTCCGGATAGTTTATTCGTTCCTGTTCTTGCGGCCTTTTTTAATCTGAACGTGGGGGGACAAAGAATGATTCTTCAGTCATTCCCTTGCTGCCGTGTCCCCTGTTGAAAAATCAGGGTTCCGTTTGCCGGGGATGGCGACCCCGGCCTTTGGAGGGAGCGGCTGGTTACCACCCTCCGCCCAGGGCGCGCGCGAGCTGCACCACGGCCTTGCGGATGTTCTGCTTCATGGTGACCAGGGATTCCTCCGAGCTGAGCCAGGAACGCTGGGCGGTGATCACGTTCAGGAAGTCCGTCTCGCCGTTGATGTACAGGGTGCGGGAGAGCTGGAACGCTTCTCTGTTGGCGTTGTTTTCCTTGTGCAGGTATTGCATCTGGGAGGTATAGCTGCCATAGGCGATCAGGGCATCCTCCACCTCGGAGACGGCGGTTATGAGCGTTTTGCGGTAAGTTTCCGCAGCTTGTTCTGCTGCGGCTTTCTGGGCGCGTACTGTGGCTCTCAGGGCTCCGCCCTGGAACAGGGGCTGGAGCAGGTTCCCTCCCAGGGACCACGCGTTGTTGTTTTCCCTGAAGAGCTGGCCGAAATCTCCGCCGCGGCTGGAAAGGGAGCCCGTCAGGCTGAAGCGCGGGTACAGATCCGCTACGGCTACGCCCACGTTGGCCACGGCCGCGTGCAGGTCCGCCTCAGCGGCGATAACGTCGGGCCTGCGCCGCAGGAGTTCGGAGGGGAGTCCTACCGGAACGGTGGGCGTTTTCTCAAAGACGGAAGCTTTGGGCAGCGTCAGTTCTACACGGGAATTATATGTTCCCAGCAGCACGGCGAGCTGGTTTTTAGAGGAGGCCACCTGTGCTTCCAGTTGCGGGATGCGGCTTTCCGTGGAGGCGACGGTGGAGGTGGCCTGCTCCACATCCAGACGGGGGGCGAATTCCGTTTTGTAGCGTTTTTCCGCAATGGTGAGGGTGCTGCGTTGGATTTCCAGTTGTTCCCTGGCGATGCGGAGCTGTTCGCAGGCGGTAATCCAGTCAAAGTAGGCCGTGGCGACGTCCGCCAGCAGGGCTGTGCGCACGGCTCCTGCGGAAGCTTCTGTGGACATGAGGGAGGCGCGGGAGGCCTCAATGGAACGCCGGTTGCCGCCAAAGAGGTCCAGCTCCCAGGAGGTGGACGCTCCCAGGGAGAAGTTCTGGGAAGTGGAGCTGCGAAAACCTCTGTCCGGGGACAGGCTCCACCCGGCGCTGGCGTCTGCGGAGGGAAGCAGGGATGCCTGGGAGACGCGGAGCTTTTCCCTGGCCTCCCGGATGCGGAGCAAAGCCACCTTCATGTCCGGATTGTTGTTGAGGGAGGTGGAGACCAGGCGGTTGAGCTGGGGGTCTCCAAAGATATTCCACCAGGAACGCAAATCTTTGTCCGAACTGTGGGGGGGCCTGTTCGCCTCCCACGTGGCGGGGAGGTCATTGGTCGGCGTCCGGAAATCAGGGCCTACCATGCAGGAGCCAAGGAAACAGGCAGCCAGAAGGGGGAGATGTTTGAACGTGGATGACATGGAAAAATAAAAAGTAAGGTGTTATTCGTGGCGAAGGGCATCAATGGGGTCCATCTTGGACGCCTTCCAGGAGGGGTACCATCCGAAGGCCAGGCCGATGAATACGGAGACGCCTACAGCCAGAGCCATGGCTTCCGGGGAGGAGGCCGTGGCCCAGTTCATGGTGCGGCTGACGATGATGGAGATCGCCTTGCCGAGCATGATGCCCAGCGCGCCGCCCACCACGCAGAGCAGCACCGCTTCCAGCAGGAACTGGCGCATGATATCCTGCGGACGGGCGCCCACCGCCATGCGCAGGCCAATTTCCTTGGTCCGTTCCGTGACGGAAACGAGCATGATATTCATGATGCCGACGCCGCCGACGACCAGAGAGATCATGGCTACGATCATCAGCAGATTGGTCATCACTTCCGTGGTGCTGCTCATGGCGCGGGACATTTCCGCCATGTCCCATACCCGGAAATCGTCCAGCTGGCCGTCCTTGAGGTTGTGTTTGGCACGGATCACTTCCGTAATCTGGTCAATGGCCTCGGAGGAGCGTTCCGGGTCTGAAATCTGAGCCATGATGGAATCAATATTGTTGAAGCGCCGCGGATGGGGCGCGTCCGTATAGGGCTGGTCCGTAGTTTCCGTGTAGTAATCCACGGAACTGGCGGTGTATTTATCTGCCCGGTTGAAGGTGGTGGTGCTGTTGCCGGTGGAAGTGGTGGTGGAACCGCCGCCCAGGCCCTGGAGGCGGTAGCGGATGCTTGTCCACGGGAGGATGATGGAGTCGTCCTGGTCGCGTCCCATCATGTTGGCCCCTTTTTTCTGAAGGATGCCGATGACTTTGAACATGACATTCTTGATGCGGATATCCTTGCCCAGCGGGTCTTCGTCCCCGAAGAGTTCCTTGGCCACCGTCTGGCCGATGACGCACACGCGCCTGGCCTGTTCCACATCTTCCTCGGAGAAGGGCTGGCCTCGCGCCATGTCATACCAGCTTTTGATTTTCAGGTATTCCACGGAACCGCCCTCTACAGTTTCCGGGCTCCAGTTCTTGTTGCCGTAAATGACTTGGCCGCTGGCGCGCACCACGGGGGTAGCCCGCAGAACCATGGGGCAGTCCTTCGCAATGGCTTCGCAATCCGCGTTGGTCAGGGAGGCCCGTCCGCCCGCGCCGGTATTGACGCCGCTTTTGGAGATGGCCCCGGGGCGGATATTCAGCGTGTCCGCCCCCATGGAAGCGATGGTATTTTTAATCTGGAGCGTAGATCCCTGGCCGATTTCCACCATGGCGATTACTGCGGCAATGCCGATGATGATGCCCAGGATGGTGAGGGCTGCGCGCATGGGATTGCGCACCAGGGCCCTGATGCAGGTTTTAAGGAGAGGAAGGAATTTCATACGTCGTCCTTGCTAAGCATATCGGAAATCCCTTCGCAGATAAGGCCGTCCGCCATGTTGATGGCCCTGTCCGTGAAGGCGGCTATTTTGGGGTCGTGCGTCACCAGGATGACTGTGATTCCCTGTTGGCGGTTCAGGTCCTTGAACATGTGCAGCACTTCCTTGGAAGTGGTGGAGTCCAGGTTTCCCGTTGGTTCGTCCGCCAGCAGGATGCTGGGGTTGTTGATGAGGGAACGGGCAATGGCTACGCGCTGCTGCTGTCCGCCGGAAAGCTGGGCCGGGGTGTGGTCCATGCGGTCGGAAAGGCCTACCAAATTCAGCAATTCCACGGAACGTTCGCGCATGGCTTTCATGCTGAGGGCGGGGTGGGCATATACGGCGGGCATCATCACGTTTTCCAGGGCTGTGGTACGGGAGAGCAGGTTAAAGTTCTGGAAGACGAATCCGATGCGCTTGTTCCGGAGAGTGGCGCGTTCTGCGGCGTTGAATTTGGCAACGTCTTCCCCGGCAATATAGTAATGGCCTGAGGTAGGGCGGTCCAGACAGCCCAGGATATTCATCAGGGTTGATTTTCCTGAGCCGGATGCCCCCGTGAGGGAGACGAATTCCCCTTCATTGATATCCAGGGTGATGCCCTTGAGTACTTGAAGGTCTATTTCTCCCAAGTGGTACACCTTGGTTATGTCACGTAAGCGGATCACGTTGTTGGAATGCTTGATGCGGTGAAAAAGAGTGATTGAGCGGTCGGATGGAGGCGGTTCCCCGGGTTAGGGAGGCGGGGGCGGCCCGTCATTGCCAGCCGAGGCTGCCGTTTTCGTGTTGCCTGTGCTTGGCTTGCGGCGCGGGGGCATTTTGGGCGCGAACGGGTTTTCCCCGCCGGCGGAGGCGGAAGAACCGTCCCCCGAACTGTCGGAGCGGTTCAGTATCTGAGCCGTAGAGACGATTTCCATTCCTTCCCGGAGCGTTTCTCCCGCAATGGCCGTCAGCATGCCGTTGCTTTCCCCTTTGGTGACCAGGTGGGGATAAAGAAGATTGTCTCGTAATTCCCAAACCACGGCTTTTTTCTTTTGTCCGTCCCGGACGGGGGCGGCCAGCTCCGGCTGCATTCGGTCAAAGGCCGCTTTTTGTTCAGCGCTGACCAGTTCTGTTTCCGGGCGGAAGCGGAGGGCCGCATTGGAAACGAGGAAAGCGTTTCGTATGTCCTCCACCACGAATTGGACATTTGCCGTCAGATAGGGGATAAGAAGCTTGTCCGGATTGGGTACATCAATGTCCACGATGTAAGTGACCACATTGGACGTCATGGTTGCGTCCAGCCGTATCTTGTCCACCGTTCCCTTGAATTTTCGGCCGGCGAAAGCGTCCACGGTGAACAGTACCTCCTGCCCCTTGCGGATGCTGCCGATGTCCGCCTCGTTCACAGCGGCCCAAATTTTCAGCTTGGAAAGGTCTGTGGCGATGTAAAACAGGCTGGAGGCGCTCATGCTGGAAACCACTGTTTGGCCTATGTTGACCAGGCGTTTGACCACGACGCCGTCCACGGGGGACTTGATGGTGGTGTATTCCAGGTTGCGCATTTCCTTTTTCAGCGCGGCTTCCGCCTGTTTCAGGGAGGCTTCCGCTTCCTGCAGGGAGGCTTCCGCCACGGCTACGTTGGCGCGGGCGGTTTCTTCATCCGCAATATACTGGTCGTAGCTGGATTTGGACAGGGCATCCCCAGGCCCCAGCTTTTCCGCGCGTTCCCGGTCCAGTCTGGCCTGCTGGTGCTTGGCTTTGGCCTGCTGGATGTCCGCCTTGGAGCGGGCGATTCCGGCAATGGCCTGCGCTTTGGAGGCTTCCGCCCTCTGAACGTCCAGCTGCACGGGAAGCTTGTCGATTTCCGCGAGCATCTGACCGGCTTTTACAGGGCTGGAATAATCCACCACCTTGCCGTTCAGGTCCTTGCCGAACTCCATGATGATTCCGCTGACCTGGGCGCCTACATCTACCAGTTCATCAGGCTCCGTGACGCCGGTTGCTTCGATGGTAATCATCAGGTCTCCTTTTTCAAGAGGTTCTGTCTGGTAGTCCACCTGGATGGCTTCATTTCCTTTCCACTGTTCCCAGGCAAACCAGATGCCTCCGAGAACGGCAATGACGATGATGAGTTTGATGAATCCCTTCACGACTATATTATACTTCGCAATAATGAAAAAGTTGCACGGATGTTAAAAACTTTTCCGCAACGGAGTATGATCCTATCATGATTTCCGGAAATGTCTAAGGGATTATTATATTTATTAACAGTTGCTGTTTATTAACTAATAATATTTCCTTTCTTCCTTCTCGTCCAGTGACGGAAGGAGCGGGAATGGAGGGCCACGAAATATCTGAAGGCGGCAATTGCCGGTGACCGCATTCGATCTTTTGGGGAATTGGCTTCTCCGTGTTTGTAAATGCTGCGAGGGTGAGAAGAGCGGGGAAAGGCGGTGAATCCCGACAGGAGTAATGTTGCCCAAGAGGGCAATCCCGGCTGACCTGCGGGCTCAAGGAGGGGAAAAACGTTGAAAGAACGAGCTTTCTGGATTCAGGTGATGGAAAAAAGACACCGCTGCACCGTCTCTGGCTGTGAGCCACGTTCCCGTGCCTCAATAGAGCGGGGACTTCCGCCGCTGTTTTGACTTTTCCGGTATAGGACGTAGTCAGCCCTGCGTCGGGGCTGCCCCCATTAGGTTGTAATATCGGTCCGGGCCACTTTGCCAGGCGATGACGAGTGCAGCAGCCACCACCTTATATACCTCATGGTAGGGAATGTTCCAAGGTGTTTTTGCAATCTTTTCAGACATGGAGGGAACTTTCCCGTGGAGCGATTGATTTTGAAAGGGATGCTGCTTTCAGCGGTGTTCTTCCAGCCATTCCTTTAACACAAGGCGGTCCGCAGGCGCCCAGGGCAGTTCTTCCAGCGTACGGCGGGAGAAGAACCCCAGGTTTTCATGTTCCAGAGGCCGGGGCAGGGCGCAAAGTTCCAGACGGCACAGAAAGGGGATAAGGCGGATAATGCGTTCAGGCTCCCGGTGCCGTACGGGGGTGAGCATGCGGACGGGGAAGACGGTGCATCCCAGCTCTTCCCGTATTTCCCGTATGACGGCGTGCCGGGCATTCTCCCCTGGTTCCACTTTTCCGCCGGGGAATTCGTAAAGAAGCCCGTTGGACTGCCCCGTTTTCTTTTTGGCGCCCAGAAGAAGAAGGCCCCGTGCGGCGGGCAGTTCAATCAGGGCACAGCAGACGTCCAGCGTGTTCATGGGGCGTAAAAGTCCAGGTTATGCAGGTTGATGATGCGGGTGTCCGTATCCAGGACGCCGAAACCGATGCGTCCGGTCCTGCCCTGGAGTTCTCCGGGATTGGCCAGCAGGCAGCCGCCGCATCTTTCGCTGACGGCCTGGTGGGTATGGCCGTACAGGGCGGCGTCTGCGTTTCCGCTGCGCGCTTCCCGCAAGGCGTATTTTGGGTAATGGGAGAGAGAAAGTTTCATGCCGTACCGGGTGATAAGGGCATGTTCCGGATGCAGGCGCGCCGCTGGGGAACTGGCGGCCATCCGCCGCATGGTTTCCACATCGTAGTCATTGTTGCCCGGAACGGCATCCAGAGGAAAGTCCTCCGTCAGTTCAATCAGGCGCCGGAAACTCTCCGGGGTGGTGCAGTCGCCCAGGAAAATGAAATGTCCGCAGCCCAGCAGGCGCATCCGGTGCATGGCTGGCTCCAGATGGTCTGTGCGGTTGTGCAAGTCGGAAAAAATGCCTATCTTCATCTTTTTTCAACAATTCATGGCATGAATGGGCCATGCCTTCAATTCATCCGGCAGGGAAAGCGGGAGCGGATGGCCTCCCTCCTTGCGCAGCAGGCAGGTGAAACCGCCCGCTCCCGCTCCGTGGAAGGGCATGAGCCGGTAGCAGGCTTCCTGCGTCAGGGAGGAACGGAAATGCTCCAGCTCCGGCACGGTTACGGTGTGCAGGTCCGGATGGCGTTTCAGCAGGTACAGGACATTGCGTTCATTTTCCTCCGGAGCGTAGGTGCATGTAGTGTACAGCAGGAAGCCGCCGGGAGCCAGACACCGGAGGGCGGCCAGCAAAATGCCCCGCTGCCGCTTGGCGTTGCCTCCGGTGACGGAGGAATTGAAACAGCCGGGGTTGGGAATGCCTTTGGCCAGCAGGGACTGCCCGCTGCACGGGGCATCCGCCAGAATGAGATCAAAACACCCGGGGGCTAGTTCCGCCCACTGGTCCGGGCGCAGGCGCTGGGTGTACAGATTGGTGAAGCCGCAGCGAAGCAGGTTGTGGCGCAGAATGCCCAGGCGCTTCGGATTCACTTCGTTGGAAACATGCTCCTGCGGAGATACCCGCGTCTGTGCCAGAATGCTTTTCCCTCCCGGCGCCGCGCACATGTCCAGGCAGCGTTCTGGACGAAACGGAAGATGCGCCAGAGGGGCCGTTTCCCAGACGGACGAAAGATCCAGGGGATAGTAATAGCCGCATTCGTAATCCGGCAGGGAGCCGGGTTTGGTTTCCGCCTCTCCGGACGGGAGCGCCAAGATGGAGGAATGCCCCCACTCCTGCGGCGTGTCCTTTGCCGGCAAGGGCGGCCTGTAGCCTTCCGGTGCCTTCGGGGTGATGACCAGCGCGCTTCTGGAACGGTTCCCGGCCTGCATGGCGTCCAGGAAATCCCGTTCCTGTTCCGCCGTCAATTCCAGTTTGCGGGCGAGTTTGAGTATTTGGGAGGAAGACACGAGATCAGGCCCGGAATGTTTCTCCGAAGTGGGTGTTGAGAGCCAGATGGGCGGCCCCCAGGATGCCCGCCTCCGTACCGAACTGGGCGGGAAGGATTTCAAGGTATTCCACCAGAGGGGCGGCGAGCTGGGTTTTCATGATTTCCTGAAGGGGCTGGAAAAGCAGGGTTCTGGCCTTGGCCACGCCCCCGCCGATGATGATGGCTTCCGGGTTCAGGAGATAGCAGCAATTCATCAGGGCGCAGGAGAGTTTTACGGCCAGGTCCCGCCATACTTGCTCGGCTACTTCATCACCAGCCAATGCGGCCCGTTCCAAAGAGATGGGGTTGCAGTCCACAATGGCCTTGTCAATGCCGTGGCTGGCATACAGCGTGCGTGCATCCGCAGCTATTTCCCGGTTGCCTACATAATCTTCCAGGGAGCCGCGGTTGCCGTAATGGCCCAGACGCCCCCGGTAGTCGATGCTCGTCTGCCCCAGCTCCCCGGCGGAGCAGGTAGCCCCGCGCAGAAGTTCTCCGTTCACGATCAGGCCGCTGCCAACGCCGGTGCCGAGGGTCAGGCAGACCAGATGCCTTTTTCCTTTTCCGGCGCCCAGCTTCCATTCCGCATAAGCCATGCAGTTGGCGTCGTTTTCCACGTATACGGGCAGTCCGCAGGCAGCCTGGAGCATGTCCTTTACCGGAACGTTGTTCCAGCCGGGCACGTTGGTAAGCGTATAAACGGTCCCCTGGTAAAAATTGACGAAACCCGGCATTCCCATGCCGATGGCCTGCACTTCCGGATGATTCAGCCGCAGCATATTCACGAACTGGGCTATGGCTTCAATCAGTTGATCGGGATTGCCATATTCCTGGGTGGCTATTGAAGGAGCGTGGGCGATTACTTCCGCGCCCTTGACGATCCCCATCTTGATGGAGGTGCCTCCGAAGTCAATGCCGATGGAGGGAATGGTTGAAGCTGTCATATAACGCCAATATAGAATTTTACCGGGCGTTGAAAAGGTTAAAAGAAGTATGTTCCCGGTAAAATCCCGACAGGAAAATAGAGGGTGCAAAAGGGGGGGAAATGACTTGTTTCATTACTGAATTTTCTTGAATGAACATTTGGGCGTTTGTAATGTCTCATAGTCTAGTCAGCGGGGCGTGTTCCGCCCTCTGTTCGTGAAATATTGTCAACCTCAGCCCATAGAGACACCTCCTATGCCTACTCCCAAGAAAACCAATAGCAAGACCGTCGCCAAGGAAGTTCCGGCTTCCAAGAAAAAGACCTGCGGGAAGTCCGATTGCAAGACCGCTGTAGACCTGGAGGCTCCCGCCAAGAAGAAATGCTGCAGGAAAAAGGCGGCTGAACCGGAAAAAGCCGCCAAGCCCGCCAAAAAGGCTGCCGCCGCCGCGGCTGAAATGGAAAAGAAGCCTGCGCCGAAAACGGCCAGAAAGGCTCCGGTTAAAAAAGCTGCTCCTGCTCCCGTTGCCCCGGTTCCCGCTCCCGCGAAAAATGAATTGACGGATGAACAGGCGGAAGCCATTGCCGCCGCCAGGGCGGAACTGGCCGCCAACCCCGAATGGGAGCCTTTTGTGCAGATGCAGCGCCAGCATCTGCTGGACTTGCGCGACAGGGCTCTGGACAACATGAGCGGCGTGGCCCGCGATACTCTCCGGAATCATCCGGAAGGCAGTGAGGCTTCCGGCTCCGGGGAACACCAGGCGGATGCCGGCAGTGACGCCTATGACCGTGATTTTGCGCTCAGCCTGCTTTCCAAAGAGCAGGACGGCCTGTATGAAATCGAACAGGCGCTCGCCCGCATTGACAACGGAACATATGGCATCTGCGAAATGTCATACAAGGTCATTCCCATTCTGCGTCTGGAGGCCATCCCCTTTGCTCGGCTTACCGTGGAATGCCAGGCCCAGTGGGAAAAGGAAAAAGGCCAGAATGCCAGGTTCCGTCCCAGAGTGGCCCTGGGCTTTGCCGGAGGACAAAATGATGTAGATTTATCTGTTTCTCTTGACGATGACGAAGAATAGTGTATAAATCCTCCCCCGTAACACATTTTCATCATGCCAAGAGACATCATCATCCTCGAATGCACCGAGGCCAAAGCCGAAGGAAAGCCTACGTCCCGCTACGTCACCACGCGCAATAAAAAAAGCCTGCGTACTCCCGGCCGCCTGGAAAAGATTAAGTACAATCCTTTCCTGAAGCGCCGCACGCTTCATCGTGAAATGCGTTAACTGGTTCGGCTTATCGATTATCTTTATTATTATGTCCACTGAACCCAAGACTGTAGAACGCCGTATTCGTTTCCGCACGTGCAATCGCCAGATGCCGCGCCGCCGTCTCGACATCCCGATGGATCAGGTCAATCTGCTCAATCCTGATTTTCTGTCCAAGTTCACCTCTGAAACCGGCAAGATTCTTCCCCGCCGTGTGACCGGGCTGTCCGCCAAGATGCACCGCAAGGTAACCCGTGAAATCAAGCGGGCCCGTTCCATCAACCTTCTGCCGTAACAAGCCCCAAGGAAAATCTCTTTCGGTAGAATTGTCTTTGCAGGCGGGAGTTTGTCCGGTAACAGGGCAGACTCCCGCTTTATTTCCACCCATTATCCTTTTTCCCCATGCAGGAACTGAAAGATACCCAGTCCGAGGCGGATACGCGCAATATTTCCATTGACCGGGTGGGCGTAAAAGGGTTGCGCTTCCCCATCCAGATACAGGACAAGCTCAACCGCATCCAGTCCACTGTGGCGACGGTTTCTCTGGCGGTGGATCTGCCGGAAGAATTCAAGGGCACCCATATGAGCCGTTTTGTGGAGGCGTTGCACCAGCATGGCCCTTTGCTGGATGTGCATACGGCCTTGGCCATTCCGCGGGAACTGCTCCGCCGTCTGTCCGCCCGCCGTTCCCATGTGGAAATGGAATTCCCGTTTTTCCGCTCCAAAAACGCTCCTGTGACCGGAATTGAAGGGCTCATGGATTACGTTGTCCGGTTTGAGATGGAGGCGGAAGCGAACAACAAACTGGCTGATTTCAAGCTGACAGTTATCGTTCCCGTGACGACGCTGTGCCCCTGCTCCAAGGCCATGAGTGCCTACGGAGCCCACAACCAGCGCGGGCTGGTTACTTATTCCGTGCGTTTTGCTTCCAGGCCCGTCTGGATTGAAGACCTGATTGACCTGGTGGAATCCTGCGCGAGCTGCTCCCTGTTCAGCGTGCTGAAAAGGCCGGATGAAAAATGGGTGACGGAAAAGGCTTATGAAAACCCTGTCTTTGTGGAAGATCTGGTGCGCAACGTGGCGTTGAAAACGCAGAGTCATTCCGCCTTCAGCTGGTACCGGGTGGAAGCGGAAAATTTTGAATCCATCCATAACCACCAGGCATACGCTGTCATTGAGCGCGATTTGCGTTCCTGAACCATTTCCGGGCCGGATTTATGAACGATAACTGGTGGGCCATTGCCTCTCTCATCCTCTCCCTGGCTTTCACAGGGCTGGGATGGCACCTGCTGGCTTCCGGCCGGCGGTTTTTATATGCCCATCTTTGGATGGCGTGCCTCTTTGTTCTCCAGACAGGGGCGCTATGCGTCAAAGCGTACCAGACGGGAATGTGTCCCATCCGCGGCGCTTCAGAGGTGCTCTTCTTCCTCTCCTGGAGCATCAATCTCTTTTATCTGATGCTGGGACGTGCTTACCGAATGTCCGTGCTTGGCATCTTTACGGCTCCGGCTATTGCCGTGCTGACGGTTTTTTCCCTGCTGATAGGCCGTTCCGGAGCGGACGTGCAGGGCACGCATGACTTCTGGGTGACGGCGCATGTGGGCATAGCCATGATGTCCTACGGAGCCGGCGGCCTGGCCGCTGCCGCGGGGGCGGCGTTCTGCATGCAGAATGAATGTCTTAAAAGACACCGGATTCCCGGCACCTGCCGTGTGCTTCCTCCCATCCGTACACTGGAAGCCAGCATGAAGCGCCTGGTTCTTGTGGCATTCCTCCTTCTTCTGCTTGGGGAATGGCTTGGGTGGCGGGGGAATCTCCCCATTAATGCGGCCAAGACCTCCATTGTCATTCTTCTCACGGCAGGCTACAGCGTCCTGCTGTGGTTCATCTACCGCCGCGGCATTCCGGGAAGGATGTTGGCCTGCTGCTGCGTGGCCCTCTTTATTGCATCCATGAGCATTTTCCTGGTAAGTTGATGAGAATGGTTTGTTTAGGCTTGAATCACCGGACCGCTCCCGTGGAAATACGGGAGCGGTTTGCCGTGCCGTCCCATAAGCTCCGGGAAGAAGGACAGCGCATCCGTTCCCTTCCTGGAGTGGACCAGTGCGTTGTGCTTTCCACCTGCAACCGCATGGAAATTTATTATTGGTCCAACGCTCCGGAAAATGCGCAGGAGCACATTTTATCCCATTTTCTGGGTGATGGGCGCGGGGAACTGGATATGGCTTCTTATTTTTACAGCCATCAGGGAGAAGATGCTTTAAGCCATCTGTGCCGCGTGCTGAGCGGCCTGGATTCCATGGTGCTGGGGGAAACGGAAATCTTCGGCCAGGTAAAAACGGCTTACCAGACGGCCCTGGATGCCGGAGTAACTGCGGCCTGCGCCAACAAAACCTTTCAGAAAGCCTTTACTATCGGTAAAAAAGTGCGGACGGAAAGCCAGATTCATGCCGGGGCAACCTCCGTGGGATCCGTGGCAGTAGAGCTGGCGGAACAAATTTTCGGGGATCTTTCCGGCACCCGCGTCCTTATTCTGGGGGCGGGCGAGATGAGCCGCGTTACGGGGCGCGCCCTTCATGCCCGGGGTGCTGAGGGCATTTATGTGGCCAACCGCTCCTTTGACCGTGCGGTAGAGCTGGCGGGCATGATCGGCGGCCAGGCCATCCGGTATGACGTGTGGGGGAACTATCTCAGGGATATTGACGTGGTGGTGGCCGCCACCGCTGCTCCCCACTGCATCATCACCCGGGAAACGCTTCTGCCTTTGCGTGCCTCCCGTAAATACCGCTCCCTCTTTTTGATTGATATTTCCGTGCCGCGCAACATTTCTCCAGACGTGGCGGATATTGACGAAGTGTATCTCTACGATATTGATACCCTCACCCAGCTGGCGGATGAAGCCAAGCGCAGCCGAGAGCAGGAGGTTTCCCGGTGCGAGGCCATCATCCGGGACAGCATCTCCAGATATTTTCCGGATTCCGCTCTTTATGACCAGTAAAAATACCCTCATCATCGGCACCCGCGGGAGCGCCCTGGCCCTGGCCCAGGCGGATATGGTCCGTGCTGCCCTTTCCCTCCGTTATCCGGAACTGGACGTGCGCTGTGAAATCATCCATACTATTGGGGACCGCCGCACGGATGTTCCTCTGGCGGATGTGGCCCGCGTTTCCGGCATGGTGGACAAGGGGATCTTCATTAAGGAACTGGAGACCGCCCTCCGGGATGGCCGCATTGACGTAGCGGTGCACAGCCTCAAAGATGTGCCGAGCGAGCTTGCCGCCGGCTTCACGCTGGCCGCCGTCTTGCCCCGTGCTGCCGTGGAGGATGTGCTTATCACGAAAGAACCGGACTGGAACGGTTCCGGAACGCTGGCTACCGGAAGCGTGCGCCGACGCCTGATGGCGCGCACGTACTGGGGTTCCGGCCTGCGGTTTGAAAACCTGCGGGGGAATGTGCCTACGCGTTTGGGAAAGCTGGTGGAACATCCCGGCTGGGATGCCGTGATTCTGGCCAGGGCCGGTTTGGAACGCCTGGGGCTGTATGCGCCGGAAACCCTTGTGGAAGGAAGAAAACTTTACATGCGTCCCTTGCCGGTGGAAGTTTTTATTCCTGCTGTGGGGCAGGGCATCGTTGGAATGGAATGCCGTTCCTCGGACAGGGAGACGGCGGAAATGCTGGAAGGCATCAATGATCCGGAATCTTTTGCCTGTGCGCTGGCGGAACGGGCTTTCCTGGTACGTCTGGGTGCGAACTGTTCCACGCCCGTGGGTGTTTACGCCCATCCGGATGGAGAGGAACTGGTTCTGCGGGCTGCGTATTACGTTCCGGGCAGGGAAGAGCCTTTTGCCGTTGTGATTCGCGGAGACCGGAAAGCCCCTGAAGCGCTCGGTCTTCGGGCTTTTGAAGAATTGGGCCTGAGTGGATGGCGGAAGACTTCCTCGTGTTCCGGATGCGGAGAAAAATAAAAAGGCTCCGGACCGGATCCGGAGCCTGAATCAGGCGGAAAACTCGCGGGCATTAATGTTTTTCCTTGGAGCCTGAGCTTTTATCGCTCATAAACTGCCCGGTTGAAGCATCGCGTTTGATGCGCCGCCCGGTTTTGCTTGTGGTAGTCTCGGAGCGTTTTTTGGAACTGCCCTTATGACTTCCACCCATGTGGGAACTGCTGGCCATATTGTATTCACCTCCTTTCCATTTTCTTCGCTTGTTCATGAACGAGAGAAGAAATCCTACCGTATCATAGGTTCCCGTGACAGCATTTGGGGCTTGCGGATGGAGTTTGTGCAGGAATATGCTTCTATTTATGAAGCAAACCGTTGCAAAAGGTAATCCCTCAGAGCCGCAGCTTCGTTGTGCTCCGTATTTCTGGCGGAGTACAGCAGCGTAACCTTCCCTTTCCGCGCCAGCCGGAGCAGATGGGAAACGGCTTCTCCGTTTCCATCCAGTTCCTCGTCGTACTTTTTGCGGAATGCGTCCCATCTGACTGGATCATGGGCAAACCACTGGCGGAGCGCCGTGGATGGAGCTATGTTCTTCAGCCACTCGTCCCAGGAAGCTTTTTCCTTGGAAATGCCGCGGGGCCAGAGCCGGTCCACCAGGACGCGGTATCCGTCCCCGAGTTCCTTGGGGTCATAAATTCGTTTGATGGTTATGTTCATACAAAAAGATTCGATAAAGGAATAGAGCCGGGAAAGTTTTTTTCTGTTGAGCTGCGTCGGGACATGCGTTTTACGGGACCGCCAACCGGGGCAGTCCGCGGTTGGGGGAAAAAGAAACAAACGATTCTGTTCCGGAGAGGCTGCCACTTCCGGCGGAAGATAGCTGAATCCGCTTAAAATTCCGGCGTAACGCCTGTGCGGACTTGCTGCGCCAACTGTCGGCTTTTCATCTTTCTGGCTGCAGTACGCTCTGTGTTCCGTGGACAAATAAGCTGACGTGGAATCCGGTAAAAAAGAAACCGGATAAGACGGGGAAACTTCTGTATGGAGCGGCTTCTCTAGAAAAAGGATATAACGGTTGCTGCACAGATTCCTTTTCCCCGATTCTCCGGAATACTATTTCCTCCAGGAGGGGTCGGGCGTCGTTCCGCGGGCCTGGAGCATCATGATGAGCATCTTGAGCTCATTGAGGCGCGAGTAGTGTTTTTTCCTGACTTCGGGATCCAGGGCCCCATAATACAGCCACCGGTCCGTTTGGGCGGACATCAGGCGCTGGGCCGTCATGGCCATGGACAGGGCGCGTCCTGGGGACTGGGCAGCAATGGCCGTACTCCAGGAATACAGCATATTATTGTAAATGGTAGTCCAGGCGAACATACGGTCGTCAAACCTGCCGGGGCTCTCTACGTACGGGCGGAGCAGCTGTTCCGCTTCCGTGAGGCGTCCCTGGAGGATGTAAAGGAGGCTTTTGGCCGCCGTCAGGCCGTGGTTCCCAGGGCTCAGGAGTTCCGCTTTTTCTTCCTGATGCTCCAATGCTTTGAGCCGGGCTGGGCTTGGGGGGGAGCCACTGCCTGCGGCATGCAGAATGTTGCGCCGCACCAAATCCGGGTCCAGGCTGCAGGAGGCGGCCGCTTCCAGCATGGGCAGCCGATTGCTGGAGGAAGCCGGGACGGCTTGAAGGGAGTTTTTCCAGACCGGAAAAGCCAGAAACGCATAACACAGAGCCAATATGGCCATCAGCAGTGCGGCGGTCGCTTGAAGCCAGCGGCCGACTCGGCGCGAAGCCTTCACCCTGGAAAGAGGGGCCGTGCAGGTAATGCCGCCGCATAGGGCGCTGGCTCCAAGCAAGGCAGGGTTATGCCAGATGAATTCTCCATAGGCGTGGAAAGCGGCGATGCACAATACGCAGAACGCCGCCGGTCCCAGGGGATTGGGCCGTTGATGTTCTCCTGACAATTTCAGAACGCTCCGGAGTCCGGAAATAAGAAACAGGGCCAGCAGAGTCAGCATCAGCCCCAGCCCGGCATAGCCGTAGTCGCAGGCGGCTTGTGCGTATTCGTGGTGGGCAAAATTGGGGAGGTTGGCTCCGGAGAAAAATTCCGTGGAAAGATTGGTGTACATCCGGCTGCCGTGACCGAACAGCGGAGCCTGGTCCGCCAGCGCCCAGGCCAGTTTGGACAGGTCCAGCCGGTTGCCGAAGGAAAACGTATCCAGAAGGGCGGCAAGCCTGCCCGCCCCCCGGGACAAATCCAGCACGGCATAGGACGTGCCCAGGAAAAGCAGGATAATGAAGAGGATGGAGGCCGTGTAAAATTTTCTGTTATTGCGAAAAATGCTGGAGGTATAAATAAAGAAGCACAGGGTTACGCCAGCCAGGGCGTTTGGGAAGGCGGATCGCGAGCCGCACGTGAAGGAAACGAGGATGAGCACCAATCCCGTGAACAGGCGGATGCCCCATTTTCTGGCGGAAGCCATGCTGTATGCGCAAAGGAAAAAACCGGTGACGGACAGGAAATGGGCGGAAAAATTTTTGTATCCGAACAATCCGATGTTGCGGATTTCCGTGCCGAACAGGGAATAATCCGGTCTGAACCAGGAGGCTTCCGTTCCCGTTATGTTCTGATACCCCCACAGCAGGGCATTCAGCAGCCCCAATGCCGCAGCCAGTACGGGAAGAATACTCTTTTCCCCGTTTCCGGCTCCGGCATACGTTCCCGCCGCGAACATGACGATGGCCGTGGCGATAAGGCCCAGATCCGCTACGCTCTCATAATAAAACCAGGGGGAAAACCATGCCCGGACAAGGAAATAGCCGCCTCCCAGACCCAGGGCCAGCCAGCCTGGCAGTCCGGGGCTGGGAATCTTGTATCCCCGGAGAATACAGAAGCAGAACAGCAGGAGGGCTGCCGCCAGAAAGCAGGCGGGAAGGAAAAGGGTGTGCCATTCTCCGCCTGCCGCCGTCGTTGCCAGGAAGATGTAAAAAAGGGCCAGCAGGCCCGCCAGAATTTTCCCGGCGGCAGTTTCAGCAATACGCGGAGCGGGGGAGGTGCTGGGGGGAGAGTCTGGCATGGCTGGGAATTTATCTGGAAGGCTGCAGTATAAACGCGGGAAACTTCCTTGCCAAGAGCAAGCTCCCCGTTGTATGCGGGAGGATGCGTCCGAATGCCAGAGTTCTGGCGGACAAGACGGAAAAGGTGTCCGTAAGCCGGACAGGATAAAATGATCCCTGTTGCCAGGGAGAGTTTCGGCCCCTTGCTGCGGCTGAAATAAAACTGAGTATCGTTAAGGGAAAATAAATATACCGCAGAAGCGGGCATCAATCCGTCTTTGGCTGCATATTTTCCGTTTGCCGTAAAATCTTGCAGCGTTTCAGCCTGTTTTCCGGAAAACAAGGTTCCCTTATCCTTATGCCTGTAGGCCGAATTTACGTTTAATTTCCGGAACGGAATAATTCACCAGCGTGGGTTTGCCGCCCGGGGTGCAGTACGGCACTTCACAGGCAAGCAAATCCTTTAGGATGGCAGGGGCCCGGTGAGGGGAAATGCGCTCCCTCCAGGCGGATTTTCTGGCAAATTCCCCAATGAAGGTTTCATAAGCCACGCGTTTGGCATTTCGGCTGAATTCGGACTGGGTGAGACGGTCCACCAGCTCCAGGAGAAAAGCGCGTGCGTTTTCCAGTTCCAGCAGTGCGGGGATGGATTCTATTCTGATTGTATTCTGTCCAAAGGGCGTAACGGCCATGCCGGCCTGGTCAAAATGCGGGGCGAACTGCCGGATGACGGCAAAATCCCGCGGGTCCAGATCCAGCACCACCGGATCCAGAAGCTGCTGGGACGACATGGGGGCTTCCCGGCGTGCGCACAGCCGTTCAAATATGATGCGTTCCCGGGCCGCCTTGGGATGCATCAGAACCAGGCCTTCCGGCGTTTCAAACAGGGCGAATTGCTGGCGGAGTGTTCCCAGATAGGAAAATCCGGCGGAGGCATCCCTTTCTGAAGCTGCGTTTTCATGGGCGTTTCGTGCCGTCTCTTCATCCTCCTGACGGTGAAAATCCAGTTTTCCCTGGGTAGCGGGAACCTGTTTCAGGGGAATGGCCCGGAGGGTGGGGGGAGGGACAGGCCCATGGGATTGTCTGGCAGAGGAGGAAAGCGGCGGTTGGGCGGCGGAAGAAGCAGGGGCCGGTCTGGCGGCCGCCGGGAAAGCAGAACCGGGGTTGGTGGAACGGGCGGGTATTTCCCCATGCGGCGCGGTGGTAGAAGGGGCAGGAAGAGTTCTCTCCGGTTCCGGCGCGGCGGCAGCGTGGATTTCCTGCCGGGCATGCTTTTGAAGAGTGTTGGCTATGGCTTCCACAATGGTGTTTACCACGTCTGCGGAACGGCGGAATCTCACTTCCTTCTTGGCGGGGTGTACATTGACGTCCACCAGAGCGGGCTCCACCTCCATATACAAAAAAAGCGCCGGGTGCAGTCCGGTGGGGAAGCCTCCATAGCCGTCCCGAATGGCCCTGTTAATGAGCTGGTCCTCCACGGGGCGCGTGTTCATAAAGACGTACTGCCCTTTTCTGGTGCGTCTGGCTTCGGAAAGAGGAAGCAGGAATCCCGTGATGGAAATACCGGGGCCGATGGTCGTTTCTATCGGAATCAGGGCCGCCGCTGTGGCAGCATCCGTCAGTGCGGAAATGCGGACGCGCAGATCCGCTGTGGCGGGAAGGTCAAAAACAAGCTGGTCGTCCCGTTTATAGGCAAACCGTACTTGGGGATAAGCCAGGGCATGCAGGCGTATCTGGTGCTCCACATGGGAAGCTTCCGTTTCTGCGGATTTGAGGAACTTGCGGCGCGCTGGAGTATTGTAAAACAAGTCGACCACCTCAATGGCGGTGCCGGGAGAGACGCCTGAGCTTCTCGGTTCGTGTTCCAGGCCGCCGTCAATGCGTATTTCCCAGCCTTCCAGATCCTGCTGCTGCCTGGTACAGAGTTTGAAGCGGGAAACGCTGGCAATGCTGGGCAGAGCCTCTCCGCGGAATCCCAGGTGTGTGATTTCAAAAAGCTCCTCCAGGGAAGAAAGTTTGCTGGTGGCGTGCCGTTTGGTGCACAGCTCGGCGTCTGCCCGTGACATGCCGCTGCCGTCGTCCGTCACCTTGATCATGCCCACGCCTCCGCGGCGTATCTCCACCCGTACGAATTTGGCTCCTGCATCCAGGCTGTTTTCCACCAGTTCCTTCACAACGGAGGCGGGGCGCTCCACTACTTCTCCTGCCGCCACTTGGCTGGCAAGGGTGGGAGACATGACGTGGATGGATGGCATGGCGATGACGGATTGGAAAAGACTGTTCCAGAAAGCGGAACCCTAGCCGCCGGCGACGATGGAGACAATTTCCACCCGGTCGCCGGGAGAAACCGTCACCCGGGAAAAATCCTGCGGCAGGAGCGCGGCCCCGTTGTGTTCCACGACGACGGGTTTGCCTTTCATGTTCAAAAGTTCCAGAAGCCGGGAGACGGAACAGGGTTCCGCCAGTTCGTACGGGGCTCCGTTCAGCATAATATCGTTCTGGGCTGCCATGACGGAAGCTACTGTACCACAACAGGAGAAAAAATCCAGAATCATCCCGTGGGGATGGCGTAAAAAAGATTCCGGTACAAGTTGGAAAAAAGAAAAGCTGGCATCGCGTACGGGACTCGAACCCGTGTTGCCCGCGTGAAAGGCGGGAGTCCTGGACCGCTAGACGAACGCGACTTGAACCGGCTTTGACAACATCTTGGAGGCGGGAGCGGGAATCGAACCCGCGAATAACGATTTTGCAGACCGTCGCCTTACCACTTGGCTACCCCGCCGCTGATGCTGTGCGCGGATACTAAGGAAAAGAACCGCGGGTGTCAATCTCGTTTTTGGAAAAGATGCTTTGTTTTTAAGTGAAGGACTCTCTGGAAACAGCCTTTTTCTTTGGCGGTACGGACAGAGAAGGAGAGAATGCTTGTTTTTTAAGGCATCATGATTGTGCGGCGGAATGCCGCCCGTGCCTGTTGTCAGATCTATATGGAGCAACCTTGTTCCAAAATGGCGTGAATCAGGATATAAAAACGCACCAGGAGTTTTTTTGCAAGTTCACGGCAGCACGTAAAATTAGAGGGGAGGTCGTTCCTCTTCGTTCCGAATGAGGGGGACTACGCGTTAAACGTGTTGATGGGTTCAGGTAATGCCGCAGAAATGCCGGAAGGCTGATAGTTCAGTTTTTCCAGAAAGTAAATAACAACAATAGCAATGAACAATTATATACCAATCAACAAGGCAGTTAATCCCGTCTGCATCTATCAAGGGTATGAGCCTCTTATCAACAAGACGCTTGGCGTTGATGAAATGATATATGGCTTTGACGGAACTCCTTCGGATTATGCCACCTGTACTGGAGCTCCCGAAATGTTCATCAAGGTGGAGCGTGACGGCTTGTACTATTTCGGCGTGGAAGCCGACGACACAGGCAGCCTGACGATTGCCGGTGAGCAAGCTATAAAAAAGGATGGGACACCACCCAACGGCAAGCTGAATATTGAAACCGATTCCAGGTACCTGAAAGCGGGCTATTACAAGGTGGCCCTGTCGTGGACCAACAACGCCTACACCCCCGTCAGCAACAATGCCATTGCATTCAACGTTACCATGGATACCAAACCTATTACGGAAGGGAAGTATGAAGGCAACTCGACGATGAAGCGCGAATTCTCGCCGTCCCCCAAAATCAAATTGTGGACAATTGAAAAGGAATCCACTATCACCTGTGAGCCATCCAAGGAAGTGGAACTGGAATTTGAGAAACCGGAACCCGTCTATTTGGAAGGGAATGGTGACTGTAATGTAAGTAGCTTGAGACCTAAGATTTGCGTAACGGTTTGCAAAGATGAATTGGAAAACGTATGGAGGTGTCGTGTTGTTTCCGTTTCTGCCGGAGCCAAGCTAACTATGTATGAAGGCATTTACGTGAATCCCTATGTTGAGCCTCCTCTCAATGGAGAAGAAGCCACCGAAGCGGTTAACGAAATGAACGGTTATCAATCTCGTGCAGAAGTTGGAACATGGCACACGCCGCAGGCTTCCCTCGCCCACGAAGAACACCACCGCCGTCAATGGGAGGATGCCTACAAGTTCTACTGGAAGGACTCCAAAATACAGGAAATGCTTGAAAATCAGACTATCTCCTGCGACAAAGAACCGAACATGGATGAAGCCGTGAAGTTCATGCAGGCTCTTGCCAATGAAATGGCATTGGACCTTTGGAAAGAAACGTCAGACTATGTACTGGCGTTGCCGGATGATGCCAATGACAGACCCTATTGCGCGGGACAGGAAGTCCTGAACGAGGCAACCGCCTATGTCATTCGTCTGGCCGACGCGATGGGGTGGAACAATGTGCCCAGGTTTATCACGAAACCTGGAACGATCGAGCCTCCCTGTTTCATGCCTCCGGTCAGCGAAGGTAAAACCCGCAGCATGGCAATTGCAGAGGAATCGACACCTCTTCAGATCTCCATTGTGGACACATCCCAATTCACGGAGGGCAAAATCACAGTCCGCTTCTGCAACGAAGGAAACGAGCCTGTCCGCATTCCCGATGAAATCAACGACGAAACGTCCGATTTCTTTTTCGTGACGGTGTTGAGGACGCAACAGGGGAAAATGCGCGTTCTGAACAGGGAAATTGGCACCATGACCTTCCAGCGCCCCTTGAACTACCGGGAGCTTGCACCCGGTCAGGAATACAGCGTCACGATTCCGGTGTGTCTGGATGAAGTCGATCTGGAAGGCTGGAAACAATGTTCTTGTGAACTGGAAACGCGCTACTATAATCAGCAGGGTAAGGATTGTTTCCGGGGGATGCTCCGGGCGACGGCCAAACTCGCGCTGCAATGAAAAAAATCTTCCGGTATTTAGTACTTCTGGCAAGCCTGTCCCTCCATGCGGTTGCGTGGGGGGACATGGCCGACAACGGAGTGGAATGCTCCGTGGTGATGGAAAAAACCGAATTTGACGCGAGGGCTGCCTTCCCTGACTTCAAGCTGGTGTTCACGAACAAGGGCGAAAAGACCGTGCGTCTTTTCGATGACTTCTATCCTCTCAAGGATAACGGCCCGAATATTTTCATAAAGATTTTTCAAAAACAAACACGAGGGCAGAAGAAAGAAGCTGCGTGGTACAACCCCAGGTATCAAATTGAGCGAGGACGTTTCTTGAACTTCATCGCGCTGAAGCCCGGAGAGAAGCATGAAGTGCTCATTAAGGATGCGTACCTGCTAATGCTCTATCTTAAACCTTTTCGCCGTCTTATCAATGGTGAGAACTACGAGTTGGAAGTTAGTTTCCATGACGGATATGGAGATTCCGGTGTTCGGAGGAAGTATGTAGGAAGAAAAGATTTCTCCGTGGTCGATCAATCGCCCTGGAGATAGTGAGACATTTTATTACAAGGTGGCTTTAAAGTATGAGAATAACGCTTACGATCCCTCTAGTGGCAATGCGGTCGCGTTCAACGTCACGATGGACAGGGAACCTATCCAGGAAGGGAAGTACGAAGGGAACTCGACGATGAAGCGCGAATTCTCGCCTTCTCCCAAAAGCTCGCGCTGCAATGAGAAAATCTTCCAAATTTTAGGGCTTTTGGCCAGCCTGTTCTTCCATGCTCCTGCATGGGGGGATATGGCCGATAACGGGATTGAATGTTCCGTGGTGATGGAAAAGGCTTCGTTCGATCCAAGAGCCGTTTTTCCGGACTTCAAGCTGGTGTTTGCCAATAAGGGAGAAAAGGCTGTGCGTCTTTTCGACGACTTCTATCCTCTCAAGGAACGCGGGCCGAATATGATCATCAAGATATGGAGTCAGGGAAACGGAAAGAAGGGAAAAAGGCCAACGGCATGGTATCTTCCCTCCTATCAAATGGAGCGTGTCGCGAATCTTATGCACTTTATTACTCTAAACCCCGGAGAGAAACATGAAGTGCCCGTCAAGGATGCATACCTGCTGCTGACCTGTTTACAACCTCTGGCCAGCGGGAAAATATACGAATTGGAAGTACGTTTCCGGGACGGATATGGAGATCCGGGTACCCGGAGGGAGTATGTGGGGAAAAAGGATTTTATCGTCATTGATCAAACTCCCAGGTGAATTTGAAAAATTAATATAGCCCCGTTCATGAAATATGAACGGGGCTTTTTTGTGGAGGGGAGGCAAACCCCTTCTTTGGAATTTTAAACTATGAAGCCTGTGCTAAGGGGTATTCAGGGAATGAAATTTGAATGCTGAAATAAACGACGATGGACAGCAGGGGGACTCGTTTTTCCTGTAAATCCAGGGAAGGGATATTTCCGTAACATGGACGGGGAAAGTTTCAGGAGCCGGTTGTGTCCGCCCGTGCAGTGTAAAGGCCGCTGTCAGACTGGCGGTGACTCCGCATTGATGCAAATGGTTCGTACGCGTTTTCTAACGGCTGGATAGAAGTTGTTTCAACTCCGGAAGGCGAAAGTGCAGCGGAGGAAGTTCTTGCTCAAGCTCAGCTGATTTTTCTTTTCTCAGCATTTCAGCCCGTTCTTCCAGTTTTCGGGCTTCTGCCAGAATTTTGCGTATTTCCTGCCGGCCCCGGCCTATATGGGCGACGGCCCGGGAAGGATCCGGAGTAAAATCCGGTCCTCCCTTAAGATATTTTTCAAAGTATTGCTGGTAGCGTTCCGCCAATTCCATTCCTCTGGCAAAAAGCTTGCGGTCTTCTTCCACATAGGCCGTCACGGCGGGATCCACGTTTTTCGTGCTCAGGTCCGCCAGTTCTTCGTCCCTTTCCCGCAACAGGTCAGCCGCATCCCTGCTGCTTTCTTCCAGGCCCGGAAGGGTAGGGTTCTTTTTCAGTTTCAGGAGGCGTTGCACCAGTACGTCGCTTTTTTCCGAGTATTCCGTATTAATGTCTGCCGCCTTTTTCCAGTAGGAGACGGTAGGATCACCGCAGGAGGCCATCAGGAACGCGGCCAGCATAGGGAGCATGCGCCGCAGGAAAACAGAGGCATTCATTTATCCTTTGTAGCATGCCCCAGGCGGGAATCAAGGGTGTTTTCCGTTTCCCCTGTTGCTGTTTCACGTTGAAAAGCGGTGAAGCTTAATTGATTTCAATTCCGGAGTTTTTCTTTTCCACCGGAGGGGGCATTTCCACCACGCCGCAGCTGTTTCCGGGGGTCAGCAAAATTTCCACTTCCAGAGGCAGGGTCGTATCCGCCAGCAGCCCTTCCGGGATGGATATGCCTATGGGAGCGGAGCTTTTGCCGGGCAGCACTTCCTGGGGGGAAATGATGTCCAGAATGAGGCGCCCATGTTGGAGGATATTGATTTTACTGATGGAGAAGGCATCCTTCAGGCTTGTGTTGTGCAGAGTAACGCCCTTGAGCTGGGACGGGGCGAACGGCCCTGGAATAGTGAAGCGCAGAATGGTGTTTTTTTCTCCGGCAAGAGGAAGGGGAAGCCAGTACGCCGCGATAGGCGCGTTGGGATTCAGGCTGTCCGTGGAGTAGGAGGATCCATTGAGGCGTTCCATCATCAGGCTGGAAAGTTCCGGGGAGGCGGGTACGCCCCAGCCCTGGGAGTACATGAGGGAAAGCAGGTACAGGGCCTCCTGGTCCCGGTATTGGACCGCCATTCTCAGGAAACGCGCTGCTTGGGCGTAATCCCGGGAGGCAAGGGGAGGCTGCTGGGGAAGGCGGGGAAAATAGGAGGGGATGTCCATGAGCAGGATGCCCAGCTCCTTCATGGCTTCATAGCACCCACCTGTGGCGGAACGGTAAAGCCATTCCACGCCTTCTTCCGGCCTGGAACCGCCGGGACAGTCCGGAGACATGAGGGTTTTCCCCAGTGCCTGCTGGGCTATCGGGTAGCCGGCTTTGGAAAGTTGCTCCAGGGCCGGCAGCATGCCCGGCATGGAACTTGCCTGGTCGAGAATATTTTTGTTCTCCGGGGAGGGCGCGGCGATTGCCGCCACAAGATTTTTGTAGGCCGGGTCATGGAGCAGGGCCGGTTCCGGCACGGGGGGAGCAGCGATGAAACGGATTTTCGGGAAGGCTTCCTCCGTGCGTTTCGTCTCGTTTTTGAAACATGCCATTTGCATGGGAACAGCCTGGTGGGCGGCATTTTCAAAGGAGTACGTGTAGGTGCGGTCCGTGGACAGTTCCGGAAGTGCGGGAAAGAAAAAGGTGGAGGTGGATTGCCCCGGCACCGTGAAGGAGGGGACGGCATTGATGGAGCGGTCCACCAGGACGCCGTTGGAGTCCCGGATGGTGAGGTACAGTTTTTCCCCGTTTGCTGTCGGGGGAATGATTTGGAGATAAATGCAGGAGATGCGCAGTTTTTCCGGCAGGATGGGAGGAAGCCCGGAACGGGTCAGGATGGTGTCGTCAAGGCGCAAACGGAACTCCGTCAGCGACCGCGGTTCCAGCGCCGCGTCTTCCGTTATTTTGAGTTCCGGAATGCGGATGGATGCCAGATCCCGTGGCGGCGGTTCCGGTTCTCCCACGCTGGAGCTTGCCGCGGGCTGCTGGATGGCTTCCTTGATGGTATTGATGGTAGTGCCCATAGGGGCTTTTTTCATGTAATCCAGCAGATAAAATGCTCCCGCTCCCAGCAGGATGGTGCATGCGCTTCCTACCAGCAGGGACATCATGTGGCGGTTGCGGCGAAGAGCGCGTGCGGACTGCCTGCGTGAGGCGGAATGAAGACCGTCCGTTCCGGTGGCGGCCTTTCTGCTGCCGATGTTTTTCCCGGCGCCGGGAGTTGGCATTCCTTCCGGATGGGCATGGCGGAGGTCTGCCGGGAGGACTTGAATAGTGGCGGAGGATTCTTCCCCGGAAATGGCGCAAATGTCGTGAATCCATTCGCCGGCAGTCTGGTAGCGGCAATTGATCTGGGGGGCCAGCGCCTTGTCCAGGGAAAGCAGGAACTGCCGTGAGTAATAGCGGGTGAGCACGGGGTCGCTGTGCAGCGGCTGCATTTCATCTTCCGCCAGGCGCGCTTCCGCGCGGTCCGGAGGATTTCCTGTAAGCAGGGCGTAAAAAGTGGCCCCTACGGAATAGAGATCGCTCCACGGGCCGATATTCGTTTTGCCCAGCGCCTGTTCCGGGGAGGAATACCCCTGGGTGGTCAGGACGGTGGCGGCATGAAGTTTCAGGGCATGCCGTGCCGCTCCGAAGTCGATCAGCACGGGCGTGCCTTCCTCCGTCAGCAGGATGTTGCCGGGTTTGATATCCCGGTGGTAAATGTGCCGGGAATGGAGATAGTCCAGAATCCGGAGCAGACGCGTCAGCAGCCCCTTGAGTTCGTCTTCCGTATACCGGTGTCCGGTGCTGTGAAGTTTTTCCCCCAGATAATCCAGGGAAAGGCCGGTAATATGCTCCATGGCGAAGTAGGCCGTGCCGTTGGCTTCAAAGACGGAAAGGATTCTGACGATGCCGGGGTTGTTGAGCTCCGCCAGCGTCTGAGCCTCGCTCAGAAAACTTTTCAGAGCCCAGGTGTAATTTTCCAGATCGTGTTCATTATTGGGCCGGATATGCCCGGTCAGAGGGTCCCGGTAGGAGTATCTTGAAGGGAAGTTTTCCTTGATAACCACGTTGCGGTTCAGGAACAGATCCTTCGCCAGGTATGTGATGCCAAAACCTCCGCTGCCCAGGACGCGGATGATTTCATATTGTTCCAGGCGCGTGCCGGGAGCCAGCTCCCGCTGGTAAACGAAAAAGGCCCCTTTTTCTTCCGCATGGGGCAGGGGCGGACGTCCGGGCAGAATCTGTTCCAGGCCTGTCGTCGGAGCGGGAGGCGGGACTTGCCCTGTCACCCGGGGCTGGTCGTCTGGCTGGCCTTCTTCTGCTGGCATGAGGGGAAAGTTCCTGAAACGGAGCTGGAGCATTCTTATATGCCGCGGAAGTCAAGTCAAGGGGAATGCCTGTTTTCCTCCGTCTCCGGGGGGGCGGTATGGAAGATGTTTTCCTGACGTTAAATGGACGCAACAAACCCGGAAGGTAAAATGAAGGAGGAAGTTTTCTGCGGTGCCCTTTCTGCCTGTTCCTCTCGCAGAGGTTTGCGGCATTCCGGGAAGCTTGTTTCTTCAAATGTTCAGGGTTTATGGCGTTTGATGAATTCCCGGGCTGCTTTCAGGTAGGCGTCCGCCGCAGCTCCGGAAGGATCGTGTTCAAAAATGGTGTGGCCGAAACTGGGGGCCTCCCCCAGCCGGATGGAACGGGGGATGACCGTTTTGTACAGCATCTGGGGCAGATGCCGTTCCACCTGGTCGATGACCTGGCGGGAAAGATTGGTGCGGCCGTCATACATGGTCATCAGTACTCCTTCGTGCCGAATGCGGGGATTGGCGCCGCTGGCGCAGATTTGCGCCGTCACGTGCAGAATCTTGGCCAGCCCTTCCAAACCGAACCATTCGCATTGGAGGGGAGTCAGCACTTCGTCGCAGGCGGCCAGGGCGGAGGTCATTAAAACGCCCAGGGAAGGTGGCGTGTCCATGATGCAGTAATCATAGGTGTCTGACTCCCGCAGGGGAGCGAGCGTTTCCCGGAGGCGGGTCAGATGGTTGCCGGAACGGGCCAATTCTATTTCCACGCCGGCCAGGTCCATAGTGGAGGGGATGATATCCAGCCGTTTCCTGCCGGAAGGCAGGATGCACTCTTCCGCCGGAAGCTGGCCGAGCAGGGCCGGATACAGGCTGGGCATGTCTTTTCCGTCAATGCCCATGCCGCTGGTGGCATTGGCCTGCGGGTCCAGGTCAATGACAAGGATTTTCTTTTTCAGCTGAGCCAGGGCGGCAGCCATGTTGATGGCCGTAGTGGTTTTTCCCACTCCCCCCTTCTGGTTGGCGATGGCGATGATTTTCATTCAGGAAAAGGATGCGGAAAAATGGTAGCATAACGGGAGGCCCTTTCAATCATTTTCCCGGAGAGCCGGAAGCTCTCTCAAGCCTCAGGGCTTTCCCCCTTGGGGGGGCGGTGTGTTTCAGAGGGGGAAAGAGCGGGGAAAACCGCTGCCGCAGATACGGCGTCAGGGAGCTGTTGGAATGGCGGGGCGTTCGGAAGACAGGATAAGACGGAAGCCCAGCGCGTTATCCCTCGTATTTTCCGGCAGGGGAGTGCGGATGGAAGTGGTGAGCTGTTTGGGGCGGAAGGACAGGTAGCTGCCTCCGCGGGCGACACCATAGTTGCGGATGGGGAGGGATTCCGGCCCCCCGTAGGAATCGTCTACCCATTCCATGACGTTTCCTTCCAGGTCGTACAGGCCCAGGTGGTTGGGCGGAAAGGTTTTTACGGGGGCCGTATACGGCTGTCCGTCGTTATATCCTACGATAACGCGGGAGGACGGCAGGTAAATCAGGGCGGACTGGTCCGCAAAATTTCCCGTTTTATCAGGCGGCGGCCATGAATACCCCCACGGGAAGGCTTCCCGGGAGTTTTCATGAGGCAGCGTCTTTTCATAGGGGGAGGCTCCCTGTTCATCCGTCAGACGCACCCAGGAACTCCATTCCTCATCCTTGGGAAGACGGTAGGAGTCGTGCTGATCAATCAGGCCCAGGGCCCGCTCTTTGCTGGTAAGCCATCTGGCGAAGGCGCGCGCATCCTGCCTGCTGACATTCACCACCGGGTGGTCTTCTCCCTGGGGAAAGCCGGGCCGGGCCGGAGCTTTCCTTCCGGTAGCTTTCAGGAATTCCTGAAAGTCCTTTACGCGCACTTCGTGGGTCATGACCAGAGCATTTCCCCCCACAGGGATTAGTTTGATGCCCAGGCTGTTGGTCCAGGGAGAGCCAAAGACGACGGACTTGTCCGGTTCCAACTGCAGGGAAAGGTATAAATCCTGCGGATCCAGCCCCCTGCGACGCATAGTGGCGTGCCCCGGCAGTTTGATTTCAATGACGTAGGGAACCTGGTTGACGTATTCTTCAATGGGGGTACGCCCGATGAGCCTGTTATTGAAAAAAACGCTGGCTCCCGGCGGATTGGTGGTGACGGTAATGGGCACCTGGAACACGCGGGTGACGTTCAGGACGTAGGCATTGTGGTTTTCCGTGCTGCCGGAAGCCTGCGGAAGCGGATCCGCATTGATGGAAAATTCCTTGCCCAGCAGCCCCTCCCGCTCGCATTTCTTGTTCAGCCACGCCAGGTAGGCCGTGATGCCGTCCTGCGTGAGCAGGGCCACATCCTTCTCCGGATGCCCCGGTTCCGTCTGTTCCCTTTTCATCTGGAAGTTCCCTTTCTGGCGGTCCTCCTTCAGAAATTTGTTGAACAGGGCGGCGGTAAGGGGGCCTTGCGCCACATGGCGCGTTTCTGCGGGCAGGTACGTAACACCCTCCGTATCCTTCCAGGGCTGGCTGTCCGTAGGGGGATGGTACTCTTTCAGCACGCCGCCCAGGGCCAGCGTGGACCCTCCTTTGACGGTTCCCGCCTCTTCCTTGTCCGCAAACCCCGATTTCTTGATGGTATAGGCTACCGGGGAGCCGGAAGGCAGTTCAATGGGGCCGTAGGGAGTTTCATCCAGATAGTTGCCGTCCGCATCATACACGGACGCTCCCGCCGGGGAGCTGGTCACCAGCACGTATCCGGTCCGGGATTCTTCTTCCGGAGCGGATGAGTGGATATCCGGATGAATATCCGAGGCAGGTTCCTCCGGCGGATGCTGGCTGTTGTTGAGCCATAAAGCCCCCCAGTAGGCAGTCAGGGCTCCGGCGGCGGCTGCAGCCAGAAGTTGGAGGGCCCGTCTGAGTTTGCGGCGTTTCTTTTTCTTCTGAAGACGGAAACGGGAAGGCACTTCATACCCCCGGAGGGCGTCTATTTTTTCCGCCAGCTCCTCTGCGGAATCAATGGAGCATTCTTCAATGCGGGGTTCCGCCGCCTGGCAAATGATGGTGTTGAAGGCCTGCCATTTCTTGCGCACGGTGCCTTCCGGCAAGTCATCCGGGAGTTCGGGAAAATCCATGCGGTCCTTTCCCGTGCTGATTTCATACAGAACCTTGGCCAGCGCGTAAACGTCCGCCCGCCGGGTGCCGGGGCCGTCGGGGGGGATGAATCCCTCCGTCCCTACAAAGCTGCGCTGGTCCAGATGGGCCACCAGGCCTATGTCCGCCAGTTTGGGGCGCCCGTTGACAAAGATGACGTTCGCCGGCTTGATGTCCCGGTGCGTCAGGTTCTTGCTGTGCAGGTACAGCAGGGCGTGGGCCAGCTGGCTGCCTACCTCCAGGCAGTAATCCAGGGGAAGAGGCTTGTTGCCGGAAAACTTCTTGTCCGTCTGGAGCGTGCGCGGAATATATTCGTCCGGTGTAATATGAACTCCGGTGCGGGCGTCGTCGCCCAGTTCCATGACGTAATAATAAAACGGGGAATCCTGGTCATGCCTCCCTACATGCAGGATATGGACCAGCCCCGGATGGTTGCGGGCGATGGGTTCATACTGGAGAATGCCCTCAAATTCCCGGTTGAAAGAGCGCTCGTCTTCAAAATCCTCCCTCCATACGATTTTGACGGCGCGCCACGCCCCGGTCAGGGATTTTGCCAGCCATACTTCTCCGTACGCGCCGCTCCCTATCTGGCGTACAACTTCATGGTCCGGAATGGAGGGAGTGGGACGCACCACCCGCTTGACGGGCAGCGTCGGCAGGTTGCCGCCGGGCATGGGTGATGCGTCCGAAGCCATGGAAAGCGCGGGAATCAGGAAATAACGCCCAGGTTTTTACCTACCTTGCAGAAGGCCTCAATCGCCTTGTCCAGCTGTTCGCGGGTATGGGCCGCAGAAATCTGCGTGCGGATGCGGGCCTGTCCCTTGGGAACGACGGGATAAAAGAAGCCGACGGCGTACACTCCTTCGTCCAGAAGCTGGGCGGAGAATTTCTGGGACAGGACGGCATCCCCCAGCATGACCGGGGAAATGGGGTGGTCCTTGCCGCCGATGGTGAATCCGGCTCCCGTCATGGCGTCACGGAAATACTTGGTATTGGCTTCTACGCGGTCGCGCGCTTCCGTGGACTGTTCCAACAGGTCCAGCACTTTGATGGAAGCGGCTACGATAGCCGGGGCCACGCTGTTGGAGAACAGGTACGGTCGCGCCTTCTGGCGCAGGACATCCACTACTTCCTTCGGGCCGGAGACGTAGCCGCCGGAAGCGCCTCCCAGTGCCTTGCCCAGGGTGCCGGTGGTGATGTCTATATGGCCGAACAGGCCGCGGTATTCATGCGTGCCGCGGCCCTTTTCGCCCAGGAAGCCCGTGGCGTGGCAGTCGTCAAAGTGGACAATGGCATTGTACTTGGCTGCCAGCTCGTGAATCTTGTCCAGCTGAGCAATGATGCCGTCCATGGAAAAGACGCCGTCCGTGGAAATCAACTTCACGCGCGCTCCGGCGGCGTCCGCTTCCTGGAGCTTGGCTTCCAGGTCTGCCATGTCGTTGTTGGCATAACGGAAGCGCTTGGCTTTGCAGAGGCGCACGCCGTCAATAATGGAAGCGTGGTTCAGGGAATCGGAAATAATAGCGTCGTCTGCAGTCAGGAGGCCTTCAAACAGCCCGCCGTTGGCGTCAAAGCAGGAGGGAAACAGAATCGTGTCTTCCGTGCCGAGAAATTGGGTAAGACGTTCTTCCAATTGACGGTGAAGGGTCTGCGTGCCGCAGATAAAACGCACGGACGCCATGCCGAAACCCCACTGGTCGATGGCTTTCTTGGCGGCTTCCATCACTTCCGGATTATTAGCAAGGCCCAGATAATTATTGGCGCACATGTTGATGACGGAGCGTCCGTCCTTCAGCGTCACCTGGGAGTACTGCTGGGAGGCGATAAAGCGTTCTTCCTTGTAAAGTCCTTCCGCACGCAGTCCGGCCAGGGTGGAAGTGAGGATGTTTTTGAATTCGGGGGTATACATGTTGAATAATGGAATATGAATTGAAATAGTCAGCAAGTGAACGATCAAGGATCACACGGTTGCTCCCGCATCATTATCACAACGGAAGCGGGAGGAAAAGCTTAAAGAATACGGCCTGATGCCCGGAGGCGGGAGCCGTCCTTTCCCCGTGCAAAGTAAAAAAGCGGCAAGGGCGTAGGCATCCGCGCATTACCTGAAAAAGAAGGCAAAACATCGGAAAAATCAGCATTTCCCGGATACCGGGCAAAAAGAAAAGCCCCCTCCCGTTTACGGAAAAGGGATTTGATGCACCAGGGGATATTCGGATGCGCTTGGAAAAAATAAAGGCCGGAGCTGATTTGCTCCCTTGAACCTCCATTACCGGTTCCGGTTATGCAACCATCCCCCCGTTTTCTTACGGAGCCGCGGATTTGGCTGAATTCCAGCCCTTCGCATGAACCTCAAGCCGGAACCGGTTTCCGGCAGGGAGAACTTTCCTTTTTCTGGACGCCATGGGGAAACCTCTGCGATGCAGGCGTCCGGAGCAATTCCTATGATCCGTTTCAGGATACCTGGAGGTAAGGGGATGAATACGATGTATCCCGGTACAAGGGGGAAGGTCCATTTTTTTCGGAAGCCGGTTCTTCAACGTTAGCTGCTGTTCAGAATGGTCTTCAAGGGCAAATGCCCCCTCTTTGCCCCCCACCTTCAGGTGAATTTCAGGGAATCTTTTCTGGAGCGCCGGGCAGTGCTGTTTCCCCCTCCTTCTGAATCTGCTGCTTCCGGGGGGAAGGGCGGAATAAAAAAAGTTCAGCGTTCCCCATCCGGCTTAAAGGGAGGAGGCCGCAACCTGGGGTTTCTTGGCGATTTAATCCTCTGCTTTCAGGGAAAATTCCAGCATTCGGTCCCCCTCAAACGTGAAAAACGCCTCAAACCGTTTCCCGTCCAGCATGGCGGGCAGCCAGAACCGGTCATCCTGCCACATGAGGTCATAGGGAATCCCGTCCACCGGACACCAGAAGGGCTCCGCCTCGGGGGTTTCCGTGGGGGTGCCTGTAAAAGACGTCGCCATAAACACGTGGCAGCGGATTTCCGGAATGGTGCCGCAGGCAAAGGAAAAATTCAGCACGCCCATTTCCCGGGCATCCTCAATATCAATGTGAAGCTCTTCCCGAACTTCCCGCAAAACGCATTGCAGGGCCGTTTCCCCCGGTTCAAACTTTCCGCCGGGGCCGTTCACCTTGCCCGCGCCGATTCCCCTCTTTTTGCGTATCAGGAGAATCCTTCCTTTCTGCACCACGAACATCAACGTGGCGAGAATATCGGGGGTCCACTGTGCGGGCCATTGAAAGCCGCTGCTTTTTTCTTGCATGGGCGCATATTACAGGATGGGAAGGGAATCATGAAGAAAAATGCGGAATACTGTGACCATCACACATGCTTGAAAAGGGTTGAATTTTCTTAAAGAAGCTTGAAATGCCTTGAAAATGAGTGTTTGTTGCGGAGGAATGGGAGGGAGCAGAAGAAGTCGCGCCCATAAATGCCCGTAAGGGGGCATTTGCCCCGTTGGGGACACTCTCTCCAGCGTTCCGCGCGTGCCTCGCGCAGGATTGTTTTTGCCGTCTCATCTTGATAGGCATTTCCTGAGTGGAGGGCGTTAGGGATATATGCCATACTTGTTCACATCTGGGCATTCCTTCAACCTCCGAGGCTTCTGCAGGGCGGGATAAAAGGAGAAATTCCTTTTCCGTCATGACTGGAATGAATCTCTTTTTCCTTTTCCCGCAAGGCCGTCGCATTCTATGCTTCTTTATCTCTTCCGGTTTATATTTTGCCGGAAGGTTCACTTTCAACATTTGCAAAAGCATGTATGACGTCGTAGCTCTCGGAGAATTGCTGATAGACTTCACTCCCTGCGGAATAAATGACCGGGAACTGCCCGTTTATCAGGCCAATCCGGGCGGAGCGCCCTGCAACGTCCTGTCCATGCTGTCCAGGCTCGGGCGCAAAACCTCCTTCATTGGCAAAGTGGGCCACGACATGTTCGGGAAAATGCTTCGCCGCACGCTTCAGGAAGAAGGCATCGGAGATTCAGGGCTCGTCTCATCCCGAGAAGTCAATACGACGTTGGCTTTCGTTCAGATTGACGAACACGGAGACCGTGAATTTTCCTTTTACCGTAATCCCGGCGCCGATATGAAGCTGACTGCGGGAGAAGTGGCCCTTGAATTGGTGGAGCACGCGCGCGTCTTCCATTTCGGGACGATTTCCATGACGCATGATGATGTTCGGAGGGCTACCCGGCATGCCGTCAGCCAGGCGCGGAAAAAAGGAGCACTCATCTCTTTTGACCCCAATCTCCGTCCGCCCCTGTGGCCTGATATGGAACTGGCTCGGGAACAAATGCTCTACGGATGCGGCGCATGCAGCGTCATGAAAATAGAAATGGAGGAACTTTTCTTCCTCACCGGCTGCGCCACCATGGAAGAAGGATTGAGGATTTTGCAGAGGGAGTTCGACAATTTGCGCCTTATTCTGGTGACGGGGGGCAGAAAAGGAAGCTGGGCTGCCTATGAAAGCAAACTTATTCACCAGCCTACGTACTTGAATGTCAAGACTATTGACACAACAGGAGCCGGAGACGCCTTTTTGGGATGCTGCCTGGACCGGATTCTGGAAACCGGGCTGGAAAACCTGACGGAAGGCCAGTTGGCGGACATGCTTTTGTTCGCCAATGCCGCCGCTTCCATTGTGACGACACGCAAGGGAGCCATCCGTTCCATGCCGAGCCGTGAAGAAGCCGTGGCCCTGATGGCGGAGGGTTTTTAACGGATGCCGTAAGGGCCAATCCTTTACTGATTACGTCCGGATTGTTTCCGGCAAGTAAGAGTTCGGGGGGGCCGGAAGTGGGGAAATGCCTTTCTTTTTATAGCGCATGCTCTCCCCTGTTGATAAAAAATGTGTTGCGGCTTATTTTCCCGCCGGCGGCAAACGAAAACCGCAAGAGCTGGAAACCAGCAACTTGCGGTATGAAAGAGGATGGTGCTCGGGAGGGGACTCGAACCCCTACGGTTTATCACCACTAGATCCTTAGTCTAGCGCGTCTACCAATTCCGCCACCTGAGCATGGAGGCCTTAAGGCGGGGAGTTTTTAGCGCAGAGAAATGAAAATATCAAGCTTTTTCTTCTTTTTTATCTTTCCGGGCCCGTTTTTGCAGACAGGTTTTTCTTACCGGACCGGGAGGGAGGTTGTCGCGGGCATGATAGCAGGGCGCAGAGTAACGGCTCCGGTATCATATTTTTCCGAGGGTTTGAAGAGCCAGCCGGGGGTGGTGTTGGCCACTTCAAACCTGGTCGGTTTGAAGATGGGCAGCCTCAGATTGGAATTGGGTTCGTAACCGTATTTGCCCGTGTATTTGCCGTATACCCTGTATTCATAGTTGTTGTCGTAGGCGTAGCGCGGATTTCCGGTGTATTCCGGCAGGCGGTCCGGGGTGCGGCAGGCGCTTTCATCCATGATGACGAGTTGGGCCGTTCTCCAAGTCTGGCCCGGCTGGCGCAGGTATCCCCAGAAGCGCGTTGCCGGCACATGGTAGCGGCGGCCGACGAAGTAGTTTCCCCTGGGTTCGCGGGCTATTTCCGCATTGCGGGCGTTGATGCCGGCAATGTCTTTTTCCAGGGTGTTGCATTGGGTCAAGGCGGGAAGGAGGGCGGCCCCCAGCAGGGAAAGCAGGAGTTTGTTCATGATGACGATGGTGTTTTTTTCTTATTTAAGAGCATTTGAATGGCGGCGGAAGCCGCAAAGAAGCCAAAGGTTCCCGTGATATGGGTGACGGAGCCAAATCCGGCGTCACAACCCATTTTCCCCTGGAATTCCGGATCACGTGTGCAGGAGGTTGTTCCGTCGCAGGTAGGATATACGGGCGTTTCCTGGGAGAAAACGCAGGGGATTTTCAGTTTCCGGGCTTTTTCTCCAAGCGGAAGGGCATAATCTTTTTTCAGCCTGTAGCGTAAGCTGGAGAGCAGGGGATCCCCCCTGGTACGGGAGAGGTCGTCTATTTCTATCCGGGCGGGATTGATGCGCCCTCCCGCGCCGCCGCAGGTTACCAGCGGTTGCTTGCCGCGGTAACAGGAGGCGATGAGGTGGGCCTTGGGTATCAGGGAGTCGATGGCGTCAATGATGACGTCCGGTTCCGCCGACAGCAGTTTTTCCGCGTTGGAGGCCGTGTAGAAATTGCTGATGGGAATGACTTCCGCTTCCGGGTTGATTTCCCGGATGCGTGTGGCCATGGTTTCCGTTTTGGATTGCCCGATTGTGGACGCCAACGCATGTATTTGCCGGTTGGTGTTGGTAATGCAGAGGTCGTCCATATCCATCAGAATGATAGTGCCTACGCCTGACCGAGCCAGGGCTTCCGCCGCCCAGGAACCTACACCCCCAATGCCGACGACGGCTATGCGGGCGCTTCTGAGAAGAGATAGTCCGCTGTTTCCGTACAGGCGGCCTATACCGCCGAATCTGGCTTCATAGTTCATGACCACGTGTCTGTTCCAGAGTATGGGAGATTAAGGAGAATAAGGGCGCCCGGGTTTCTGTCCGTTGTTTCATCCTGAAAATATGGAGACGCGGGAAATCCTTGGATTCCGGACGCCACAGCCAGCTTCCCGTTATTCCGGGAAGGGGAGGCGGGACGCCTGATGGATGGCGTCCGTTGAAACAGGTTTTTCTTATAATCCGCGTTCTGGCCGCGCTTCACGGGGCTTCCGCCATGTCCGGAACATCCGCAGAGCACCGCCACCGGGCACGGGAAGAGGAATGCTGCTGAAGCATGCATGTCAGGAGGCCGGTTTTTCCACGATTTTGCTGATGCGGGCGATGCTGAGCGCCCTGCCTGTGGCTTCATCTATTTGCACGACGGCTCCGCAGAGGCGCACGGGCCAGTTCGCTACGGGGAATTTGGCCGGCATGGAGGTGCGGAAACGCTGGAGAATAGGTTCCCGTTCCCGTCCTAGCACCCCGACGGCGGGGCCGCACATGCCGGCGTCCGTCAGGTAGGCCGTGCCGCGCTCCAGAATGGTTTCATCCGCCGTCTGCACATGGGTATGTGTCCCGACGACGGCGGAAACCAGGCCGTCCAGATTGTAGCCGGTGGAGATTTTTTCACTGGTCGTTTCCGCGTGCATGTCCACAAAGATAACCCGCACGCCTTTTTCTTCCCTGAGTCTTTTGGCTTCCGCTTCCGAGATGAGGAAGGGGTTTTCCAGCGGCGGCTGAATGAATGAGCGCCCCTGAACCTGCATGACGGCTATTTTCCCCTTGGGAGTTTCCACGACTACGCTTCCGTGCCCCGGTGTTCCCTGCGGATAGTTGACGGGGCGCAGCACCCGCGGTTCGGATTCCATCCACGGGGCCAGCTCCGCCTGGTCCCAGACATGGTCTCCCGTTGTGATGACATCCACTCCGGCGTGCAGCAGTTCCTGTGCCAGACGGGGCGTGATACCTCTCCCGGCAGCCGCGTTTTCCCCGTTGACGATGATGAAGTCCGCCCCGTGTTCCCGTTTGAGTTCCGGCAACATGTGTTTCACGGCGGTGCGTCCGGGTTCGCCGACCACATCGCCTATAAAGAGTATGGTAATCATGGATTGGGACGGAGCTGGCGAGATGGCGGTTTTTACTGTTCTTCCCTGGTGACGGGCACTACCAGAACGGGCACGGGGGATTTCCGCATCACGGAGCTTGCTACGCTGCCCAGAAAGACGGTGGAGAGGAAGCCGTGGTTATGCTTGCCCACCACGATCATGTCGATGTGGTGTTTTTCAGCATAATTAATGACTGCTTCGCTGATTTCAAATTCATCTTCCACCGCCTGGATGATTGTGGCGTCCGTCAGCCGGGAGAGTTTTTCCGCCGTCTGTTTCAAATGGTTTTTGGCGATGGAAATGACTTCGTTTTCTTCCGTCTGGTCCATCACGGGAACGGGCACTTCATCCGGCAGAACGCCGGAGACTTCATAGCAAATGCTGGGTTCCACAATGTGGAGCAAATGGATGATGCTGTCGTTGGGGCAGGCCAGTTTGCCGATTTGGTGGATGACGGCGTCCGTGGCGTTGGAGAAATCAATAGCTACCAGAATATTCTTCATATCTTTCTGTATAACATTCCGTACTTTTCCATGCCACAAAAAAACGTGTGCTGCCCCGGCTTTCCCGGGTGTTCCGTTTTATTCCGTTTCAGGCCAGCCCCACGGCGCGGCGCACCCTGTCCAGCACTACAGAGGCCGTCTCGCGCGCCTTGCGGGCGCCTTCTTCCAGCGTCCGGCGCACATAGTCCTGATTGGCTTCCAGTTCCGCCCTGCGTTCGCGCGCGGGCCGGAAGTATTCCCAGTAAGCGTCAAAGAGGCGCTTTTTGAAGTCTCCATAGCCGCATCCCCCGTTCTGGAAACCGCGCACCATGTCTTCATAACCCTGCGCGGAGGCAAAGAGTTTGTAAAGCTGCAGGATGACGGAACCTTCCGTCGGTTTGGGATCTTCCACGGGGGTGGAATCCGTGGGGATTCTCATGATGAGTTTGCGGACAGCTTTTTCCTCTCCGAAAATAGGGAGCGTGTTATTATAGCTTTTACTCATTTTCTGCCCGTCCAGCCCCGGAACAATGGCTGTGCTTTCCGCAATGAGCGCATCCGGAAGTTTGCAGGTGCCTTCTCCGAATTGTTCGTTCATTTTGCCCGCCAGGTCGCGTGTGACTTCCAGATGCTGTTTCTGGTCCTTGCCTACGGGCACCAGGTCGGAGTCATACATCAGGATGTCGGCAGCCATCAGCACGGGGTAGGTGAACAGGGCGTTGCTGGGGGAGAATCCCTTGGCGATTTTATCTTTGTAGGAATGGCAGCGTTCCAGCAGGCCCATCGGACAGACGGTGCTGAGTATCCAGGCCAGTTCATTGACTTCCGGCACAGCGGACTGGCGGAAAAAGACGCATTTTTCGGGATCCAGGCCCACGGCCAGAAAGTCCGTAGCGAGGTTGCTGCAGTTTTCCCTCAGCGTGTTTGCGTCGTGAACGGTGCTCATGGCGTGGTAGTCCGCCAGGAAGTAGAAAGATTCCCCGCTTTCCTGCATGCGGACAGCCGGTTCCATGGCTCCGAAGTAGTTGCCGACATGCAGCTTGCCGCTGGGTTGAAGACCTGTGATGATACGCATTGCGCACGGGATTTTGCCTGTTCGCGCCCGGCAAGTCAAGAAAGGGGAGAGTCAAAGACGGGCGGGGCCGCCGGCTGGATTTTTTTCCGGCATGTACCGGACTCATGAAGTGCATTTCCCCCTTCAATTTTCAGAGGGCGGAATTGGCGCGTGTTTTCCGTTGCCTGGGCCGGCGGGGAGGGAAAGCAGGAGCCAGAGCCGTTCTTCCGCTTCCCGCTTCCATCCGGACAGGAGGGAACGGTGCTGATGATAGTCCGTCCGTTTCATCGCCAGATAGGTTGTTCCGTTGTCCGGAGGCAGCGTTCCCGGTTCCAGTCGCTGAACTTTTCCGGATGAGTAGAATTGAGCGGAGTAGGGAGGGCGGACACTGTCCCAATAGTACAGGGGGGATTTCCCGTCCCAGGCCTGGAGCAGCTGTTTCTGGCAGCGGTATTCAAGTTGGTCGAATCCGTGCCCCAGCAGGAAAATGGCCATGATGCCAAATATGGAGGCTGGGAGGAAGATAAGATGTTTGATTCCCGGGCGGCGGTTGTTCCATTGCCAGAGCCCCTGTACGGTCAGGATGCACCAGGCCGGGATGCCGGGGAGCACATAGGCCGGAAGGATATTGCGGGCCAGAGTGAAGAAGAGCAGGGGGCTGAGCGCCCAAAGCCACAGGAAGGAATTTTCTCCCGGAAAGGTAGTTTTTTCAGATAACGGAGAAGTTTTTTTCATCCGCAAGAGGGGGAGCAGGAGGGTCCAGGGCAGGAACATGGTCAGTCCGTAGAGCCAGATGGTTCCCAGGGGAGAAGCGTGTCCGGAGCCGTACAGGTCTCCCTGCCATCCTTTGACGGTAAAGCGCTGAAAGTGTTCTCCTACAATGAAGTAATGAAGGAAGCCGGGAGTTTGCCTTTCCGCCAGAAGATACCAGGGAAGGCTCAGCGCCAGCATCAGCAAGGCGCCTTTTATCCAGGGGAGACTGTTCCAGACGTTTTTCCATTCCCGGTTCCATACGGTCCAGAGTGTTATTGGGAATCCCGTAAGGACGAGGGCAAGAGGTCCCTTGCTCATCAGGCCTATGGCCAACCCGACAAAAAATAGGTATTTCCACCACGGCTGCTTGGAGGGTTGGGCCACCGTTTTCCAGAAGGAGATCATGGAGAGCATGATGCCCAGAGCCAGAAATTCATCCGTCATGACAGCTCCTGAGGCGACAAAACCTATGCCTGATGCGGCGAGGACCAGGAAGCACGCGGCCGCCTTTTGCACAGATTGAGAGCGGAACGGCCATGCGAAAAACAGAAGGCCCATGGCCAGGGAAGCCAGGAAGGGGGCCAGGCGTGCGCTCCATTCGTTAACGCCTCCTAGTTTCATGGTGACAGCGCTTGCCCAAAAGGAGAGAGGGGGCTTGCCCCAAAAGGGAATGCCGTAGTCGAACTGGGGGACGAGCCACTGGTTTGTTTCCAGCATTTTCCGGGACATTTCGGCATAGCGTGCTTCCGTCGTGTCCATGAGGGGGTAGGCTCCCATGCTGATGAGGCGGATGAGAAGTACCGTTGCCAGGAGTAAAAGGAGCCAGAGTGTAAAATCGGAACGGAGGTGGAGACGTTTTTTCATGCGCCGGAAGAGATTGCCCGCCAGAAAGGACGGGCGGAGGGTTGCGGACATGAACCGCTCCGGAATATATTCCGCCAGCAGAAAGAGGAGAATGATGCTTCCCGTGATGAGTACGGGAATTCCAAAGATGGAAGGCAGATGGGGGAGCGTAGTAACAGCAAACAGATCCCCAAAGAAGGAGAAAAGGCCGTCCTTGGCTATTTCCCCATTTTCTCCCCCGTAGGCGGGCAGGGGGCCGCTGCTTCCCCATGAGAGGATGAAGGCCATGGCGCATGCAAGGACGGGGGCGGATGCCCGAACCGGAGCGGAAGGAGGGGGCTGCAGGGGTACGAGTTTTTTTGAAAAGAGGACGACTGTTGCTGTGGAAATTGTCAGGACAGCAAGTAGCGCGGGAATAATGGGGACGCCCTCCGCTATTTGAGCCCAGGCGTGTCCCGGTGATTGCAGGAATTGCCGGGAGTAAAAAGAGAAGTGCTCACGGGTCAGAATTTCCGCCATTTCTTCACAGCAGTTCAACAGGCAGAAGAGCGTAAAAAAAGCCGTGGTGAGCACGTGATCCGTTTTGCCGCCATGGAATGCTTTTGGGAGCGCCGCCAGATAGAGAAGGTAGGGGATGATAAGGTAAAGGAAGGAGGAACATGTTTCCACGAGCAGGTTGCCCAGAAGCCGGAGGAGCGTTAAGGAGTTCCAGTCCGTTCCCGTTTGCTGAAGAAAGGCCAGGATGGCTACTTCAATGAGTTCATAAACAAGATATACAATCAGGAAAGGCGCCAGACGGCGGATATAATAATTGTTTTTCAGGGTGGGGAAGGCAGTCATGAAATTTTGAGAGAGGCTTGGAAGGAAGGGGTGCGGATAGGGGGAACAATTCCGTCGTTTTTTCAAAAGGTTTGCTGCTTCTTTCACATGGAACGTCCGGAAAAGGCCGGTCAACGTGGAAAAGGATGGGGGTGAAAATTACTCTTCCAGTGCCTCCAGCACATTGTGCACACCGTCCGCAAAGCTTGGGTAGAGCGGTTCCCAGCCCAGGGCCATAAGGCGGGAGCAGGAAATCCTCTGGTTGGAGAAGCCCCGGCGCGCTTCCGCCGGGAGCGGTTCAGGCTGCGGAGCGGGTTTCCCCAGCAAATTGGAAAGGTAGGAGTATATTTCTCCCATTTGCATGGGGGTGCGGTCCGTCAGGTTGTAAATGCCGGCAGGCGGTTCCCGCAGGGTGCAGAGCAGGTGCAGGGCGGCTGCGGCATCATCCCGGTGGATGTAATTGAGCCATCTGTTCATGGCTCCGGGGAGGGCCTTCCCCTTCGTGACGTACTGGGAGACGAGAACACAGCGGCCCGGCCCGTACAGGGCTCCCAGCCGGACGACCGTGCCCCCCGCTGCCAAAACCGCCTGTTCCGCCTGAATAAGCAGCCCGTTTTTTCCAGAGGAGGGATAGACGTTGTGTTCCTCCGTAATCCAGCGTCCGTCCGTGATTCCATAGACGGCTGTGCTGGAACAGAAGATGACCGGCGTTCCGGAAAAGGCTTCCAGCGTGTTCCGCGTTCCATGAGCGTAAAGGTTGCGGTAGGCTTCCTCTCCGCCTCCCCTCGTGCTGGCGCACATGACGATGATCTGGGGGGAGGGGATGCGGGCGGCCAGCCCCTGCATGGAGGCCTGGTCTGCAACGTCTGCTTCGTAAATGGCTTTTTGCGGGTCAATATCCGCCGTCAGGGCCGTATGTCCCGCTTTCCGCAGGCTTTCCGCCAGGGCTTTTCCCAGATACCCTGTTCCCAGAATGAGAACGATGCGGGGATTCTTACACAGAAGGCCGGTCATGAGTCATTGCGGAGGTGCTTGAGTTCCATTAGCATTTCAGCGCGGGAAATATCTTCCGGCCATGTGATTTTGGGATTGGGCTCATGATTATGCACCAGGCGCGTAGGATGGCCGATGAGTTGCAGGGCGGTTACTTCATCCGTTACCTGAATATTCCGTTCCGTGACTTCCACATAGGCGTCCAGGAGAAGAGGATATTGAAAGACCTGCGGGGTTTCCATGCACCACAGCCCGTCCCGTTCCACCTGTTCCGGAAGCGTAAAGCGTTCTTTGTCCGCACGCTTCAGGGTGTCCGTTACGGGATGTGCGGAAGCGGACGCCCCATATTCCCTGGCGGTTTGAATGCAGCGGGAGATTTGCTCCACCGTAATGAGCGGGCGGGCTCCATCGTGCACGGCCACGAATTCCGGGGTATAAAGCAGGGCTGCCAGTCCGTTCTGCACGGATTCATGCCGTTCCGCCCCTCCGTCCACACGGGTAACGGGTATTTCCGTTTCCAGGTTTGCGCCGTTAATGGCATGAAAACGTTCCTCCGGGCAAACGACTACGATTTCCGTGATTTCCCGGCAGTTGGCAAAGGCGCGGATGCTGCGTTCCAGCACCCTGACGCCGTGCAGGGGGGCCAGCAGCTTATCAAATCCGGCACGCCGGGAGGACCCGGCCGCAACGATGATGGCGGCGCAGCATTTCATGACAGTCTGGCTGACACCATGCGGGCCAACTCCTTGCCGTTGACTCTGCCGGCAGTGCGTTCCTGCATGAGTTTCATGACCTGCCCCATATCTTTTTTGGTAGAGGCTCCCGTTTCCTTCATCACGGTTTCCAGAATGGCCGCCGTTTCTTCTGCTGTGAGTTCCGCAGGCATGAATTGCTTGAGAACGGTGATTTCTGCCTCTTCCTTTTCCGCCAGTTCCGGGCGTCCGGCGGCGCGGAATTGTTCCGCAGAGTCCTCACGCTGCTTGATTTGCTTGCGGACCACGGCCAGTTCTTCCGCTTCTTCCAGCCGGGTTCCCAAGCCTCCCTTGGCGATGGCCGTGTTCGTGAGAGCCGTCTTGAGGGCGCGCAGGGTATTGAGGGTAACGGAGTCTTTTGCTTTCATGGCGGTTTTCATCCCCTCCATGATTTGGTCGGAAATCGTGTTCATATCTCCATTAACTAAGCGCATCCCCAGGTGTACTTCAAGCCGTAAATTGAAAAAGGCCGCCAGCGCGGGGAATGCAGCCGGCGGCCCGGATAAGGGGAATAAAAGCGGAACAGCCGTGTTTATTTTTTTCCGCCAATGGGCATGATGTGGATTTTCTTTTCCGTCATGCCCGGAACCACCATCATGGAGTCATACAGGATAAAGTCCGCCGCCCCTTCAACAGGGCCGGTGGCTACCGGGGCGGAACGCCCCGTCTTCAAATCCAGCCTGCGGACAGCTTCCGGTTTTTTATCCTTGGACCAGTCACTGTAGTAAAGGGCGTTGTCACGGTAAACCAGTCCGTCATACTGTCCCCGTTCCTTGGAAAGTTCCGTAACTTCCCGGGAAACGGGGTTAATGGAGAGCAGGCGTCCGCTGGGTTTGCCTTTTTCATCCGTTGCGTATTCGCAGAGGTAAATGACCTTTCTTTCCGGGTCCCAGGCCAGGCCGTTCGGCTTGTAGATGGGTTGTTTGGTGACCAGTTCCCCATAAGAGCTGGTATTCGTGTCCACATAGAAAATCTGGTTGGTATCCGTGGAGGAAACCATGAGCCTGCCATTGATGAACGCCAGGTCATTGAGGAATTTCATGCGGGATGGGGACAAGTCCACGTATCCTTCAATAGCGCCGGTCTTGGCGTTTATTTTGAATACCATGTCCACGTCCGTGCAGTAAAGGAAGCCGTCCTGATACAGCAACCCTTTCGGCGCGTCCAGGGTATCTACGTCCGTGATTTTTTTCGGCTCTGTGGAACCGTGCGGAATGACGCCCAGGTAGCCGTCCTTGTCTTTTTCCGTAGGCGTGAGCCTGGAGCCGATGCAGGTGAAATAGATATTGCCCTCGGCATCCGCTGCAACGCTTTCCGGATGGCCGTCAATGGCAATGGTGTTTTTTTCCAAGGCGGGCAGCGGTTCAACGGGGGCCGGCTGTTTTTTTGTCGGCGGCGCGGCCAGCGCGCTGCACGCCAGGCAAAGAAGGAGTAATGTCGCTTTCATGGGGTGGTGTAAGAGTTTTGAACCTTATGGCATGGGAGCAATGGAAAAGCAAGCCCCGCAGAGGCTGGCAGGCTGATGGGCGGAGTTGCGCCCCGTTCGGGCAAACGGGGCGCTTCCCGTGTTAGATGGTTCCTGCATCCAGATTATTGGGCTGGGGCATGTTTTCCATGCGGATAGAACGGTTGACCGCGTTCAGGTAGGCCCGGGCGGAAGCTTCAATGACATCTGTGGAGGCTCCCTTGCCCACAATGGGCTTGGGCTGGCCGAAGTCCACATGCACTGTTACTTCTCCCAGAGCGTCCTTCCCTTCGGAAGCGGCGTTGACGCTGTAGCCTTTCAGCGTGCCTTTGCGCCTGGTGATGCGCTCAATGGCTTTGATAACGGCGTCCACGGCGCCATTGCCCGTGGAGCTGTCTTCAAATTTCTTGCCTTCCTTGAGCAGTCCCACCGTAGCCGTGGGCCGCGCGTGGCTGCCTGCCACGAATTGCAGGAAGTCCAGTTCCCACAGGCCGGTGGAGGCATGCAGGGAGTCGTCCACAATGGCGGAAAGATCATCATCATAAACGAATTTTTTGGAGTCGCCCACTTTCTTGAAGCGTTCAAAGACGGTGTTGACTTCCTCTTCCGTAAGGACATGACCCAGCTGTTCCAGCCTGGATTTGACGGCAGCTCGTCCGGAATGCTTGGTGAGCGGGAGTTCCGTGGCTCCCCAGCCGACCGCCTGCGGGTCCATGACTTCATAGGTCTCCCGGCAGTTGAGGATGCCGTGCTGGTGGATGCCTGAAGAGTGGGCGAAAGCGTTTTCCCCCACGATGGCTTTGGACCGTTGCACCTGCATGCCGCTCATGCGGGCCACGATGCGGGAAGTGCGGACGATTTCCTTCGTGTTGATGTTGTCCGTGACGTCTCCGAATTGTCCGGCGCGGGTGCGCAGGGCCATGATGACCTCTTCCAGAGCTACGTTTCCGGCGCGTTCGCCGATGCCGTTAATGGTTCCTTCCACCTGGCGGGCTCCGGCGCGGACGGCTGCCAGGGAGTTTGCTACGGCCAGGCCAAGGTCATTGTGGCAATGCACGGAGATGACGGCTTTGCCGATGTTCGGCACATTTTCCTTCAGGTGGCGGATGATGCGGTAGAACTCGTCCGGTGTGGTGTAGCCCACGGTATCCGGAATGTTGACGGTAGTGGCGCCGGCGTCGATGACTGTTTCCACGACTTTGGTCAGGAAGTCCAGGTCTGTGCGGGAAGCGTCCTCCGGGGAAAATTCCACGTCCTGGACAAATTGTTTGGCATAGGATACGCCTTCCGCGGCCATGCGCAGGATTTCGGATTCCGCTTTTTTCAGTTTGAACTGCATGTGCAGCTTGCTGGTGGCCAGGAAAATGTGGATGCGGGCACGTTCCCCGGCGGGTTCCAGGGCTTTGGCCGCCGCTTCAATGTCCGCCTTTACGCAGCGGGCCAGCCCGGCGATGCGGCATTTTTTGATTTCGCGGGCGATGGTGTGCACGGCTTCAAAGTCGCCGTCGGAGATGCAGGGAAAGCCGGCTTCAATCACGTCCATGCCCAGCCGTTCCATTTGACGCGCCACTTCCAGCTTTTCGCGTAGGTTCATGGATGCTCCGGGGCATTGTTCTCCATCGCGCAGGGTAGTGTCAAAAAAGTAGATTTGATCGGACATAGGTTAATGATGTTAAGCAGTGGCATGATAATGTTTTGCTCCGGTAACGCAAGCCCTACGCGCTGCATGCTTTCACAGAGCGTCCGGGCGGCGGAAGAGGGCCCGCCGGAGAGAAGAATGACGGAACCGCTCTTTGCTTAAAAGGAGGAGCTTTGTAGGATGGAAGGGTGAAGATCAGATTTTACCTGAATGACCAGGCGGAGCGCATCATGGCTCTGTGGAGCGAAAGCCGCGGGGAATACCTGGCGGCGGACTCCGTGCTTGCCGAGGCTGATGCCTGCATTTGCGGAGAAACGGGTTCCTGCGGAGAGGAAATGAAGCGCATTGCCTCGTTTCTGGATAGTGCCGCCGCCAAAGCTGTCAACCCTGAATGGATGATTGATACCGCGCTGCCCTGTTCCCCTTCCAAGCTGGTGTGCCTGGGAAAAAGTTATGCAGACCATGCGAAGGAGTTTGACGGGGATTCCGTGCAGGAACCGGCTGTTTTTCTGAAGTCGCCTTCCGCCATTACTTCCTGCAGTGATGTTGTTTTGTATCCGCCCGGCTGCGACAAGCTGGATTATGAGATTGAATTGGCCGTAGTGATTAAGGATGTGCTGAAAAACGCTTCCCCGGAGGAGGCCGCACGGGCTATCAGCGGCTATACCCTGATGTGCGACTATTCGGAAAGGGCCAACCAGCTGGAACATGGCGGGCAGTGGACCAAGGGGAAGAGCTATGACAGCTTTGCCCCGATGGGGCCCACGTTCATTTCCGCTGATGAACTTGGGGACGGCTCCGGCATTCCTCTGGAATTGAAAGTGAACGGGGAAGTGCGCCAGAGCGGCAATACGGACGGCTTGATCTGGCCTGTTCCGCGTCTGATTGCCTATGTTTCCCGGTTCATGACCTTATGGCCCGGAGATGTGGTTTCCACCGGCACTCCGGGAGGTGTGGGGATGGGGATGAAGCCTCCGGTATATTTGAAACCCGGGGATGTGGTGGAATGGGGAAGCCCCGCTTTTGGCTTCGCTTCCCAGGCAGTGGTGATTGATGATGAGGGGTAGGGGAATGGTTCTCCGGCCTTGTTGAATGTGGAGGGGGAAGGGAAAGTTCTGTCCCTTCCCGCTTCTGCGTATTTCTTCTGTATCCGGCGCATTGTTTTCCCGTGGAACGGAGCCGCCGGTGCTGCGTGGGCGGCAAATGACGCCTGCGCATGTGGGAAGGGCGTTGTTTTCTCTTGATTACTTCGCCGCGGTTTAGTGAAGTGGCCGCGTGAAAAATGTGGTTTTGTACGTGGTCATGGTGACCGGGCTGACGGCCCTCTTCGTTTGGCTGAAAGGCAGGAATGCGGAACGTGACCCTGCTTCCTCCGCCATGGTTGTGTCTCCGGAAGGCGCCGCCGCGCGTCCTGTTGTGCTGGTGGATGTCCGGACTCTGGATGAGTACCGCACGGGACATAAGGAGGGCGCCTTGAATATTCCGGCAGATGAGGTGGAACAACTGGCCCCCCGGCTTCTTCCTGATAAGAACGCCGTGATTATGCTGTATTGCCGTACGGGAAAGAGAGCGGACAAGGCGCTGGAAGCGCTCAGGAAGATGGGTTATTCCCATGTGGAAAACCTGCACCGGTTTGAAATGTAGCTTTCGGCCCGGTTGGGCCGAACGGGGATTCCGGGAGGCGCCGGCCATGCCGCCTCCTGATTCGGACGGCGGAGTTTTCTAACGTAAAAGGCACGGAATCAATGAGGAATAAGCCGTAAGTAAATGAGATTGAAGCTGTTCATTCTTTAACCAGTTCCAATTTCCCATTGGAAGATTTTCCTCCCATGGAGCGGACCCTGGCTCTGAGGGAGCATCCGTTGTTGGCATGAGTCCCCTTGGGAAGGGAAAGCTGATAGAAATTTCCATGGGAAGGCTTGCCTGCCAATCCGGCATGCTGGTCGCGGGCGATCACTTTGCCGTTTTCCAGGAGTTCGATGCCTTCTATTTCCAGAGCATGGTTTCCGGAAGTGAAAAGGAACCGCACTCCGCGGAGTTTTTCAAGATCGGCGGAAGAAACGGGCCACTCCAGGTAACTCCATTCTGCGGCTACCGTCGCGGACGTCCAGGTTCCTATAATTGATCCGGCTGCTTTTCTTTTCAGGGAAGAAGGAAGAGGGGGCGCCTCCCGGACGGCCTGGCGGCAGGCTTGGAGCAAATCCTCTGGCGCATGTGCGGCGCTTACGCCGGTGGAACGGACCCATTTTTCCTCCCATGCACCCATATCCGGATTTTTGCCGGAAAGCCGGCTTTGCATGAAATGTTCCCAGCGCGGCAGGTAATAGTCCCGAATAAGGCCGCTCCATATTCTGGCGGCGTAGTCGTCTATGGGAGGGCCCCACCTGGTCACCAGCCGTCTGGCGTTTTTTTCATATTCGTCTTTTTCCTCCGGAGAAGTTCCGTGAGACCGGGCAAACGATATCCAGCGCGACAGCCTCCATGTGGGGTGCCCTTCCAGAAGGGAATCTGCCAGAAGGGCGTATTTGCGGAAATAGGCCATGCATTTTTCCGCGTTTTCCTGATCCTGTTCGTCCAGAGCTTCCTGGGCGGCCCGGATGGCTTCATTCATGCGTATGCCAAGATAATGGGTTGCCATCTCAACGGCATCCTGGAGGAACAGGGGGGATTGTTCCAGACCGCGGGTGTTGACGAACAGGGAGAGTCCCCGGAGAAAGTCTTCACTTGTGTCAACGGAACAGTTTCGGGTGCCGGGTTTCATTTGCCAGTTGAAACGGGGATGATCTTTTAGGTTGGAGTAAGCCGTACAGCGGAACAGCCTCCAGGCTTCCTTCAGGGTATCCGGATAATTCCCGTATCTGGCCCGGCAATAATTTTCCAGATATTGTTCCACGTTTTCCTGGCGGTTCCTCCATGCGGCATCCGTGATCAGTTCGTAGATCACATCGTTATTTTCTATTCCTTCCGGGGCCATGCCCATTCCTGAAAGACGCCCCCTGGCCGGAGAGTTCAAGGCTTCCAGGTGGCCGTTGGCGTAAAAATCCATTACTCCGGTCATGGCGCATTTGCCGCCCATGTTGGGAACCACGCTGTAAACCCACGGTTTATTGAAAAACCCCTTGAAAACGTCCCAGTTCATGCCGTTGCGCCAGAAGGTTTTGTTGTAATCCGCCGCCAGGTCCAGAAGGAGCATTTTATCGTCCGGAACCCTGCTGAGCAAGGCCTTCAGAGTATCTGCGTTCCAGATGTTGCGCTGGTATCCGAACATCCAGCCCTGCATCACCCATACCGCGTCCGGATTGTCGGAGGAAATGGAGCGGTAGATTTGTTCCCCAAGGGAGCTGAGCATGCTGTTGCGGGCTTCAATGCCTCCTTTGTTTGCAGGGAGTTCCATTTCATTGAAGGAGTCTGCGAGAAAATAGGTATTTTTCCCGAATTCCTTCTGCCATTCCTGCATGTACAGGCGCCCTATTTTGAGGAACAGAGGCTCTTCCGGAGAAAGAAAATGGGCATGGTTTTTTTGGGGCCAGCCTCCCCAGCCCAGCCGGTGAAGCTTCGCTTCCGGATAAAGGCGGAGGATGCCCCGGGGAACGAAACCGGAAAAAGCGGGGCAGATGGGGGACATGCCCAGGGATTTCATCCTGTGGAGAATGCGGTGCTGCAGGGCGATTTGTTCCTTGTGCCAGCTGGCGGGAAGGGTGCCGTCATGATTGACGATGTTTCCCATCCGCTGCCAGGGAAGATGGGCCGGCCCCGTGTAAAATTCTTCTATTTCTTTTTCCGTCAGCCCCAGTTGCTTCCAGACCCGGACGGCGATCCCCTCCGTGGCAACCAGAGCCAGGGGCATGTTGATGCCGTGCAGAGCCATCCAGTCTATTTCCTTTTCCCAGCGTTCCCAGGTCCAGTAGGGCATCGTGTATCCATAGGTGACCACATTGAAATAATAGTGGTTGCGGAAAGGAGAAACGATGCGGCGCGGCGCGGTGTCCGGCAGCTGTGCCGGCCAGCGAATGTCCTTGTTTTCCCAGGATACCATTCCCAGACGGTTCGTTTTCAGAAAATCATAGAATCCCCGGCAAAGGGCTGTGCCGCTGCTTCCCCGGATCGTCAGCACTCCTCCGGAGGCTTTCGTCTCGAAAACATCATATCCGTCTTCTTTTTCAATGGTTTCCAGGTGCAGTTTTTCCGGGGAGGCGGCCAGAGACGGCACGGTCCGCATGATGACTGCGCGGGCGGCTTCCCGTTCCCTGTTTTTCTGCATGTCTTCCGCGAATACATGCAGGCTTGCCATCATCAGAAAGATCAGAATTCTGGGAAAGGATGAGACCATGCCCGTAAATACGCAGGGAGGGTCATTGTCCTTTCAGGGGATGGAAATGGCAGTTCCGCGGAATCCGGCCCAATGAAAAGGCCCCTGCATGTCAACATGCAGGGGCCCTGGTTGAAAAGCCTAAAAGCGTTTATTCCGCCTTGGGTTTCCGCGGCGTTCTCTTGCGCGGCGCTTTGGGCCTGGCTGGTTTTTTGTCCTTGATGTGCAGGAAGGTGAGCGTCTCCGTCCCGTCCGTTTCCACGGCTTCAATTTTATCGCCGGGTTTCACGTCTCCCCTCAGCAGGGATTCCGCCAGCGGGTCTTCCAGCAGGCGTTCGATGGCGCGGCGCATCGGGCGGGCGCCGTACTGCGGGTCATAGCCGTTCTTGATGATCAGGCTCAGAGCTTCCTGGCTCAGGGCAAGCGTGATATTCTTGGTCTTGAGACGGGAGATGAGCTTGTCCGCTTCCAGATGCACGATGCGTTCCAGGTCGTCCCGTTCCAGCATGCGGAAGACAGAAATGTCATCAAATCGGTTCAGGAATTCCGGCCGGAATTGCTTGCGCGCCGCTTCCAGAATCTTTTCCTTCATGGCGGCGTAGTCCGCGTTGTCGGCGGCCATGGCGCCGAAGCCCATGGTGCTCTGCCGTTTGGCGGAAGCGGCCCCCACATTGGAGGTCAGGATGATGATGGTGTTGCGGAAGTTGATCTTGCGTCCCAGCGAGTCTGTTACGCTGCCTTCTTCCAAAATCTGGAGAAGCAGGTTCATGACGTCCGGATGGGCCTTTTCCACTTCATCAAAGAGGATGACGGAGTAGGGCCTGCGCCGGACGGCTTCCGTGAGCTGTCCGCCTTCGTCATGGCCTACATAGCCGGGAGGAGAACCGATGAGACGGGACGTGGTGTGTTTTTCCATGTACTCGCTCATGTCCACCTGAATCAGGGCGTCCGAGGTGCCGAACATGATTTCCGCCAGATTGCGGGCCAGATAGGTTTTGCCCACGCCGGTGGGGCCCAGGAAGAGGAATGAGCCGATCGGGCGGCGCGGATCCTTGATATCCGCACGGCTGCGCCGCAGAGCGCGGGCGATGGCGGAAGCCGCCTCGTCCTGGCCGATGACTTTGCTTTTCAACTCTTCCTCCATCCGCAGAAGCTTGGTGGTTTCCTTTTCCTCCATCCGGGCCAGCGGGATGCCCGTCCATTTGGCGAGTACGCTCATCACGTCTTCATCCGTCACGGGAACGTAGTTGGTCTCATAGGAGTTGCGCCAGGTTTCCAGCATGTTCTGAAGTTCCGCCTTGGCTTGTTTTTCCTCGTCGCGCAGGCGGGCTGCTTCTTCAAAAAGCTGGGTTTCCACAGCCTTGTCCTTGCGTTCCTTGATTTCCGCAATGCGGATTTCCATGTTGCTGATGTGGTCCGGGCGGGTCATCTGGGAGACGCGCTTGCGCGCGCCCGCTTCATCCAGGATGTCGATGGCCTTGTCCGGCAGGAACCGGCCCGTCAGATAGCGGTGGGAGAGCTTGGCTGCGGCTTCAACGGCTTCCTTCGTATAATGCACCTTGTGATGTTCCTCATACTTGGGCTGGATGCCGGCAAGAATCTGGATGGTGTCCTCCACGGAGGGTTCCCCTACCTGCACCTGCTGGAAGCGGCGTTCCAGGGCGGCGTCCTTCTCAATGTGTTTCCTGTATTCGTTGAGCGTGGTGGCGCCTATGGCCTGGAGCTCACCCCGGGAGAGGGCGGGCTTGATGATGTTGGAGGCGTCCATGGAGCCTTCCGCGGAGCCGGCGCCTACGATGGTGTGCAGTTCATCAATGAAAAGGATGACATTGCCTTCCCGGCGTATTTCATCCATTACGGCCTTAAGCCGTTCCTCAAACTGACCGCGGTATTTGGTGCCGGCCACCATCAGCGCCAGGTCCAGGGAGATGACCCTCTTGCTGCGCAGGAGCTCCGGAACATGGCCCTGGGCTATTTCCTGGGCCAGCCCTTCCACGATGGCGGTTTTGCCCACCCCGGCTTCACCGAGCAGGACGGGGTTGTTTTTGTTCCTCCGGCACAGAATCTGGATGACGCGCTCAATTTCCGAGGCGCGGCCGATGACGGGATCCAGCTTGCCGTCCCGGGCCAGCTGGGTCATGTCCCGGCCAAAGGCCTGGAGCGCGGGTGTCTTGGCTTTCTGCTGCCTGGAGTAGGAGGGGGAGGAAGGCTCGTCCGTCGGGATGGCGGGGGATTCATTTTCCTCCTCGTCGTCATCGTCGTCCGGGATGATGTTGTCTTCATCCGCATCCATCTGGTATTTGGGGGTCAGCACGTCCAGCAGTTCGCGCCGCGCCTGTTCCAAATCCACGCCGAAGTGGCGCAGAATCTGTCCGGCCACGCCGTCGCCGTCACGGATGAGGCCCAGGAGCAGGTGTTCCGTGCCCACATACGTGTGGTTGAGTTCCTGGGCTTCCCTGTTTGCCATTGCCAGGACTTTGCGCACCCTGGGGGTGTACGGGATGTTGCCCTCCGCCTGGGGTTCCGTGCCCCGGCCTATTTGTTCCTCCACCTGTTTGCGCACGGCGGTAAGCTCCACGCCCAGATTTTCCAGGATGGTGACGGCCACGCCCTTGCCCAGCTTGAGCAGGCCGAGCAGAAGGTGTTCGGTTCCTATGTAATGATGATTGAAGCGGTCCGCTTCCCGGCGCGCATGCGCCAGCACTTGTTGCGCCCTAGGCGTAAAATTATTCATGGATGGTCAAAAAATTTGTATGGTTGCATTAGTTGCCGGAAAGTTCTTTCCGAATAATATCAGCGCGGATCTGGTCCCTGTGTTCTGGAGTGGTTTGGTCCGTGGTGGACAGGCGGGCCAGATGGGCCGGCTGGATGTTCATGATGGTTTTATTGACGTTTTTTAATGCCTGGTGGGAAAAGATGTCCAGAGACGCTCCCATCCGGAGGAAGGAGAGCAGGGCCAGCGCCTCCTGCGTGGAAAGCAGAGTGGCATTGGTCAGAAGGCCGTAGGCGCGGGAAACGCGGTCCTTCACCTGCAGGGAAGATGACTGGAGCAGCCGCCTGCGCGCGTTCCATTCCTGATGGGCCAGGTCGGAGGTGAAGCGGGTCATGCGTTCCACAATCTGGTCTTCACTGTCCCCCAGCGTGGACTGGTTGGATATCTGGAAAAGGTTACCGGTGGCTTCCGTCCCTTCCCCGTAAAGGCCGCGGACGGTAATGTTGAGCTGCGCGGCCGCCTGAACGACCTGCTGCATCTGTTCGGAGATGACGAGGCCCGGCAGATGCATCATCACGGAGGCCCTCATGCCCGTGCCCAGGTTGGTGGGACAGGCGGTAATGTAGCCCAGCCGCGTATTGTAGGCGTACGGGAGCCTGGCCTCCAGTTCGGAGTCTATTTTGGAGATGGCCCCCCATGCTTTTTTAAGCTGGATGCCGGGCAGGATATACTGCAGGCGCAGATGGTCTTCCTCATTAAAGAGGATGCTGGCATTCTGGCTGCGGGAGATGAGGACGGCGCAGCCTTCCGAACGCGCCGCCAGTTCCCGGGAAATGAGGTGGCGTTCCACCAGCAACTGTTTCTGCTGCTGGGTAAGTCCGGAGAGCTCCGCATAATAGCCTCCCTTCATGACGGGGATTTGGCGCGCTTCTCCGGAAGTGAGCTTCAGCGTTTCCTCCCTCTGCTGGCGTGTGGCCCAGCCGGGAAAGGGGGTGGCGGTCAGGTTGCGCGCCAGGCGGATGCGGGAGGTGAGGACGATGTCGTGCTCATCCCTTGATTCCACCATCCATTTGGCGGGGTTGTTGAGTAAGTCGTCAAAGAGCATGTATGTTAATTGGTCGGCGTGCGCAATTGTTTGATTTGATCGCGGAGTTTGGCGGCGCGTTCATAATCCTCTCTTGCCACTGCCAGGGAAAGCTGTTGTTCCAGATCGCTGATGGTATGGGTTTCCGTTTCGCGTTTTTCGGCCCGTTCCGGCGTTTTCCCGTGATGGTGGGAATCAGGCTGGATCTGGGTAAGAAGAGGGAGGATTTCTTCTTCAAAGACGTTGTAGCATTCACTGCAGCCCAGGCGTCCTACGTTTTTGTAATCCTGAAGGGTGAAGGAGCAGATCGGACAGCTTGTGAGGGGCAGGGATTGCAGGGCCGGAATGGGAGCGGCGGGTCCCGCCGCGCCTTCCTTGCCGAATTGGCCCTGAAGGTTCGGGAACAGTTTCTCCGCCAGATCAAAGGCATCCGGGTCCAGCAGACCCCGCTCCTGGGCGCATTTGGCGCAAAGGCAGAATTTGGTGGACTTCCCGTTGATGATCTGTGTCAGGAACACCGTTGCCGGTGCAGAGCATATCTCACATTTTTTCACAACCCGCATTATAATGGCGCTCCCTGTGGCGGACTAGTAGTCTGCGTGTCATGGATTGTCATGAAAACGGGCTTTGTTATTGTACTTTAGACGAATTCTTTCCGTGCTGTTTTAAAAGCCCGCACCGTGATGAATACAAATAGGCTGTGCAAAAAATAATGCCCAGCACCAGAATGATGGTTGCACCCAGATGCCAGCCCAGGGGGAAGGACAGGTAAAAAGCCAGCAGGGAACCCAGTCCTCCGATGATTCCTCCCCCCCAGAAGAGATGGGACGGCTTGTTGGTAAGCAGGTACACCGTGGCGGCGGGACCGACAAGCAGCCCCAGCGTCAGGAACGCTCCCACGGCCTGCAGAGAGGAAACGAGCACCAGAATGATCAGGGTGAAGATGCCGTAACTGATGAGGCGGGAGGGGATTCCCAGCGTAGTGGCGATGTCCGGGTCAAAAAGGCAGACCAGGATGGGGCGGCGGAAGAGCAGCAGGATCAGGACGCTGACGGAGCTGATGGCGAAGGCGATCCACAGGTCGGAGTCGGACAGGCTCATGATGGAGCCGAACAGCCAGTCGTCAATTTTCTGTTGCAGGCCCAGCCTTACCAGCACGATGAAGCCCGCAGCGAAGGCCGTGGTATGCAGGATGGAGAGGGCTGTATCCTGGTTCAGCCGGGATGTGCGGGAAACGAAGAGGGACCCCAGGCCCACCAGCAGGGCGGCCACCACCGCCCCCGTCAGCAAACTCCAACGGGTAAGGCCGAAGAGGAGCACCGCCACCGCAATGCCCGGCAACAGGGCACAGGAGAGCGTGCCGATTTGAAGGGCGGATTTTTTCAGGATAACCAGCCCGCTGACGAAACCGTTGGCGAAGCCGATCATGACGCAGGCCAGCAGGGACCGCTGAGCGATGGGTTCGCGGAGGAATTGGAGAAAATCATCCATCATGAAGCTTGGATTTCCGGTTGAGGTTCCATTCCGTATGTCTCCCGGATGCGTGCGGGGGTAAGCACTTCCTTCGGGGGGCCGAAGGCGGCCAGCTCCCTGTTCATCAGCAGGATGGTGTCGAAGATGTCCGCCGCCGTGTTCAGGTCGTGGTGGGAGGCGATGACCAGCCGCCCTTCCGCCGCCAGGGAATCCAGAAGCCTCCCCAGGGATTGGCTGGCGGGGGCGTCCAGGCCCGTGAAGGGTTCGTCCAGCAGGAGGACATGGGCCTCCTGCGCCAGGGCCCGAGCCAGAAAGGCCCGCTGCTGCTGGCCGCCGGAGAGTTCTGAAATCTGGCGGTCCGCCAGGGATTCCATACCAAGAACGTGAAGGGATTTTTCCACAATATCCCGGTCATGCCTCCCGAATTTTTTCCACAGGCCCAGGGACGGATAGCGGCCCATTTCCACCAGCGCGCGGACGGTGATGGGGAAAGACCAGTCTACGTCGGAACGCTGGGGCAGGTAGGCTATTTCTCCCGGCGTGTCGTGCAGGGGGCATCCGTTCCACAGGATTTTTCCGGAATCGGGGCGGGTCAGCCCGGCCAGAGCCTTGATCAGCGTGGATTTTCCTGCACCGTTGGGACCCATCAGAGCCAGCGTGTGGCCGCAGGTGATGGAAAAGCTGATGCCGTTGAGCGCGAGAAGGCTTCCATAATAAACGCTGAGGCTGTCCACTTCCAGTCGGTGGCGGTCCGGGTGGCTGGCGTGCGCGCCCCAGCAGATGTGGTCCTGGGTGCAGGGAGGGGCTGGGCTGTTCATTTCCATGAGAAGGAGTAGCTGTCGTTCAGGGAGGGGCCGAAGGACCAGCGGGTGGCGGAGACGGTGGTTTTCCCCTCCGGTTCCAGTTCCAGCGTGACAGGGGTGTCCGGCGTGTTTTCCGGCCAGCGGGCGGAAACGGTAAGCGTTACGGAACCGTTGTTCAACGGCAGGCCGCATTCCGTTTCTTCGTGCAGCCCGGGCGTTTCGGGCTGCCAGAGAAGACGGCCGCCGCAGGAGATGGAAAGGGCTTCCGGACGGTGGGCGCATCTGACCGTGATGACCGTGGGAACATCCGCGGTTTGCGCCGTGGGGGCGGAATGCTCCGCTTCCTGTGATCCGGTGGTGGGTGCCGTCATGTTGTAGAGGAAGAATCCCAGCAGGATGACGACTGCCAGAGTGGGAAAAAACTGCCGCAGGGGTGTGCTGGTCATGGCCTGGGGGACGGGGAAAGGGCTTCCTTGATGATGCCTGTGTTTTGTCTGAACATGGATTCGAACGTGTGTCCCTCAGGGGCCAGCCCGTCGGTATTGATTGGTCTGGCAACGGGGATGTTCAGGGATTTGGCGATTTCCGTAAGGCTCTTGGGGTTGGAGGAATATTCCGGGAACAGGGCTTTTACCCCGGCTGACCTCAGCTTTTTCAGCGTGGAGGCCAGCTGGGCGGAGTTGCCTTCATCTTCACGGCTTATCCCCTGGATGCTGATGCTGCGGAAGCCGAATTCCCTGCAGAAATGGTTCATGGCCGCATGCCCCGTAACCAGGACGCGGTCCGTTTCCGGAATGTCCGCAAGTTCCTTTCTGGCCCAGGAGGAAAGCTGGTCCATCTTTCTGTTCCACCGGGACAAGCCGACTTTATAGTCCTGTTCATGGTCCGGGTCCAGCCGCGTGAGCGTTGCGGCCAGGGTGCGGGCGGCGCGTTTCATATTGGCCGGGGTGTGCCACCAGTGGGGGTCGTTGGGACCGTGGGCGCAGCAGTCTCCGTCGTGTTCGTGGTCATGGTCTGCGGTGTCTTCCTCCACGGGAACATCCGGGACGGAGGCTCCGAGATCCAGAATTTGCGCGCTGCCTCCCAGGGCGTCCTTTAGTTTGGGAAGGTACGGCTCCAGGTTTTTGCCGGAGGCCAGCACCAGGCGCGCCCGTCCTGCGGCGGCGATGTCCTGCGGCGCGGGTTCAAAGCTGTGCAGGTTGCCGTTGGGGCGCAGCAGGTCCGCCACCTGCACGCGGCTGCCGCCGATGGCGCGGGCCATGTCTCCCAGAACGGGGTGCAGAGCCGCGATTTTCAATACTGGGGCATCCTGGGCCTGAAGAGAGCAGAACAGGCCCAGAAGACACAGAAAAGGAATCAAAATGCGCCGGAGCATGTTACGCATGATGAACCTTCCCTTCAAGTGATGCAATGGTCAAATTTGTCTTCTGAAATGGGATGACGCTGACTTTTCAGGGATTCTGCACGGCCCTTTTTTGTTTTTCAGCGTTACGGTGAATTTTTGGTCAAGAAGGGAGAAGGCGGCGCCCCCGGCATCCAGCCCCGCCAGGATTTCCGTGCGGGACGATTGCCCTTCACAGGAAATCCATCAACATGCCGCTTCCTGCAGGGAGGCGGCTGCGCCGGGCGGTCTCCGGATGAGCCGGGTGATGGAGTGATGACAGTTCCCGAATATTCCATGAGGAGCGGGGGGATCTTCCTGAAGAGGGAAGAGAAGGCGGGGAAGTTTCTTCTTGAAGTCTTTTCCCGTGTTCTTCCCCTGATGGCGGAGGACGGTTTTTTCTTGAGGTGGAAAGTTTTTTCTGGTTCCATTATCGCGCATCATCATGAATGGTTTTCAACTTCTCCAATGTGGCTTGAGCGTGGCGGCCTTTCTGGCCGGCTCCGCTCTGGCGGCGACTCCTGCCGTATATCCGTCCCCCCAGCAGTCCAAATTCACCTCCCAGACGGTTGCTTTCTCCGGGAAGCCTTCCGTGACAATACGTTCTGCCAAGGCGGGCGGGAGCAAGCTGTTGGACGGGGTTCCGGAAAAATCCGGAGCCTACAAGCTGGTGATTTCTCCGCAGGGAAAGGTGGGCATAGGAGCCCATGACGAACGGGGGGCATTTTACGCCATGCAGACGCTGCGGCAGCTGGGAACGAAGACCGGCGGAGAAGGCGTGATTTTGCCCGTTGGGGAAATTACGGATTGGCCGGACATTGAATTCCGCGGAACGGTGGAAGGTTTTTACGGCACTCCCTGGAGCCATGAAGCCCGTCTGAGCCAGCTGCGCTTTTACGGGCAGAACAAAATGAACACATACATCTACGGGCCGAAGGACGATCCCTACCATTCCTCCCCCCACTGGCGGGATCCCTATCCCGCAGACCAGGCCGCCCAGATCAGGGAACTGGTGAAGGTGGCGAAGGAAAACCATGTGGACTTTGTCTGGGCCATCCACCCCGGCAAAGACATTAAGTGGACGGAAGAAGACATGAACAACGTCATCAAAAAGTTTGAGATGATGTACAAGCTGGGCGTCCGTTCCTTTGCCGTGTTTTTTGACGACATCTTCGGAGAGGGCAAGCGGGGGGACATGCAGGCCCTTCTGCTGAACAAAATCAATGACGAATTTGTCAAGGTGAAGAAAGACGTCACTCCCCTGGTCATGTGCCCTACGGAGTACAACCGCGGCTGGGCCAATCCCAAGCCGGGAACTTATCTGGATATTCTGGGCGACCGCCTGGACCCCTCCATCCACGTTATGTGGACGGGGAATTCCGTCTGCCATGACATCACGCTGGAAGGCCAGCAGTGGGTGAACAGGAGAATCAAGCGCCCTTCCTACGTCTGGTGGAATTTCCCCGTTACGGACTACTGCCGTTCCAACCTGTGCATGGGCCGCGTGTACGGACTTGCCACGGAACCGGGAGCCAGGGAATCCATGGGCGGATTTGTCTCCAACCCCATGGATAAGCCGGAGGCCTCCAAGGTTTCCCTCTTCGGTCTTGCGGACTACTCCTGGAATATCAACGGCTTTAAGTCGGAGGAATCCTGGAAGGAGGGAGTCAGGCGCCTGTTCCCGAAGGCGGCGGAAGCCATGCAGGTTTTTGTGAACCACAACTCCGACCAGGGGCCTAACGGCCACGGTTACCGGCGTGAGGAATCCGCGGAAATAGAACCTGTGGTCAAGCGCGTGCTGGAAGCCGCCCGGGAAGGCAGGATAGAGAAGGCTGATGCGGCTCTGCTTAAAAAGGAATTCGCTCGCATGGCTTCCGCTGCACCTGTCATCCGCGCCAAGGCCGACAATCCCCGGCTGATGAAGGAAATCGGCGCGTGGGTGGACGCCTTTGAACAACTGGGGCGTGCCGGCCAGCATGCCGTGGCGGCGCTGGAGGAAAACAACGCCGGAGAGGCCGCGACCCACCTGGTGCAGGCCACGCAGGCTTTGGCGGCCATGGATGGAATTTCCCGCCGCCATAACCAGGAAGGGCAGCTGTACCGTTCCGCGGTAAAGACCGGTTCCCGGGTGATGGCCCCCGCCGTCAATGAACTGGCGGATATTGTCTCCAAAAAAGTTTTCCCGGCCATTGCCGGCGCTCCGGCTCTTTCCCCCAAGCCTCTGGTCAAGGGGGGCAGCATGGATAAGGCGGAACTCTTCTGTGACGGGGACCGCGGCTCCTTCTGGCACTCCGGCGCTTATGGTCAGCCGGGAGACTGGTATGGCGTGGACTACGGAATGCCCATTCCCGTGCGGAGCGTGGAAGTGCTGATGGGCCGCAACGACAAGGACGGTGACTATGTAGAGAAAGGGCAGCTGGAAGGCTCCCGCGACCTCAAGACCTGGAAGCCGCTGGGGCCGGAGACTGCCGGAATGCAGGTAGCCTGGAAGGCTCCCAAGCCGGTTTTGCTCCGTGCCGTGCGCTACCGCGTCATTGAGCCGAAGAAAACGGGCAACGGACGGGCCGTCTGGACTGCCGTGAGGGAAATAGCCGTCAACACGCCTCCTTCCGCTATGGCTTCCTCCAACGTGGCTGGGCTGGAGGGCGTTTCCGTGCAGAAATCCGACAAAATCGTGCGAATTAACCGCGTAATGGAAACGCACAAGATGAAACCCGGAGAATTTATTTCCCTGCGGTTGGATGGCCCCACGAACGCCACCTGGCTGGAAGTCAACCTGGAACGGGATGACGTCAACTCCTGGGCTGAGGTAGTGCTGGATGTGGAAGGTTCCTCCAAACCCGTGGTCCAGAAGCTGGACAAACAGGGCAAAAACTTCATTGCCAGGGGAAATCAGCTCCCCAAGGGAATCAAAGGCATGAAACTGGTCAATAAAAGCGGGAAGGAACAGGACATTGTTCTGAACATGTTTAAATTTGACGTTCCTCCTTCTGATCCTGGCACCAGCCTGGTCTCCCTGAGCGACAGAAACCTGAAAACGGTTTACCGTGCCGATAAGCCGTTGGACGTAGTCGTTCCCAATCTGGACAACCCCAGGGCTTCCAAGGTAGTCGTAGTGGGATCCGCCGCCTTCGCCATCCAGGCGCGCCGCGGCGAGGGTACCTGGACGCCGGTCGGCAGGAGAAACGCCGGTCCCGGGGTCTCCGAATTTGCCATTCCTGCCGGAACTTCCGCCGTGCGCCTGACCTACAAGGCTCCCCAGCCGGATGCAATCATTAATGAAGTGATTTTTTCCTCCAGGAAATAATCGTCTCAGGCGCTGGCGCCTTACGCCGAACTCCGTCCGGAACGAACCGGGCGGAGTTTTTTTGAAAGGGCCGGGCGCGCGGCGTGCGGACTGTTTCCGGAAACGGAAGCGGACGCTTCTTTTCTCCGCTTTGGCCTTCTGTTGCGGAAACAACCTTGACCCTGTTGGATGCGGGGCTAAAATACTGCCATGACGCCGGGTTTTCATTGGACTCTACGCCCTTCCGTGAAGGAGGATGATCCGGTCTTGAAAGCGTTTCCTGCGGAACTGCCCCTGCTGGTCAAGCAGCTCCTGCTGCAGCGCGGCTTCACCGGGGGAATGGAAACGGAACTCTTTCTGGACCCCAGGCTTTCCCACCTGAGCGACCCTTTCCTGATGGGGGAAATGAGGGCGGCCGTGGACCGCATTTTCCGGGCCGTGGATGAAGGGGAAACCGTGTGCATTTATGGGGACTATGATGTGGACGGTGTCACCTCCGTGGCGCTTCTCCGGGCCATTTTGATGGCTTATGACCTGGATCCCCAGTATTTTATTCCCGTCCGTTCCCGGGAAGGCTACGGACTCAGCGAGGCCGGCATCAAGCGCTGCCTTTGCGAATGTGCGGACCCTCCCAGCCTGCTTATTACGGTGGACTGCGGCACTTCCTCCGTGAAGGAGGTGGACATGCTTAACAGCCTGGGGATAGACGTCATCATTCTGGACCACCATGAGGCAGGCCCTTTGGGGCGTCCGGATGCAGCGGCGGTGGTCAATGCCAAAATTGAGGAAAACAGCCCATATACTTATCTGTGCAGCGCGGGCGTAGTCTTCAAGCTGGCGCATGCCCTGCTGAAGGAGCGGAAACTGAAAACCTTTGACCTGAAACTTTATCTGGACCTGGTGGCCGTGGCAACCGTGGCGGACATTGTTCCCCTGGTGGCGGAAAACAGGATTCTGGTTCGCCACGGCCTGGGCAGGCTGGCGCACAGCCGCCATACGGGCCTCAAAACCCTGACGGAAATAGCGGGCATCCGCCCTTCCGACTCCGTCAACCACGCGGGTTTCCTGAACGCCGCCCACGTGGGGTTCAGGATAGGCCCGCGCATCAATGCCGCCGGGCGCATGGATTCCCCCATGGATGCGTTGGAACTCCTGCTGACCATGGATGCCAGGAGGGCCGTGCAGCTTGCCCAAATGCTGGATTCCCACAACCGCAAGCGGCAGGAGGAAGAGGAGGCCATCCGGACGGATGCGGTGGAAATGCTTCATAACTCCTTTGACCCGGAGAGGGACAACGTCATTGTACTGGGTTCTCGCGCGTGGCATCCCGGCGTGGTGGGCATTGTAGCCTCCCAGCTGATGAGGCGGTACCACAAGCCGACCTTCGTCATCGCCTTTGACGAAAGCGGCGTGGGAAAGGGCTCCGGCCGTTCCATTCCCGGCGTGTCCCTGGTGCAGGCCATTCACCATTGTGCGGATACGCTGGTTTCCGGCGGCGGCCATGACATGGCGGCGGGGCTGGTGATTGAAGAATCCCGCATGGACGATTTCCGCCGGGCATTCAACCGTTATGTGTCTGAAACCACGACGGAGGAACAGCGCAGCCCCGTGCTCAACATAGACATGGAAGTGTCCTTCCAGGCGTTGACGCTGGATTTGCTGGACAGCTATGAAAAGCTGGAACCTTTCGGCAACTCCAATCCACAGCCTCTCTTCATGAGTTCCGACGTTTTTCCCACGGAACCGCCCAAGCGCGTGGGAACCAATCATCTGAAGCTTTTCATGCGCCAGGGCATCGTGGAGCGTGACGCTATTTTCTTCAACGGAGCGGAACGGGAGCTTCCCAATCCTCCCTGGGATATCGCTTTCACGATTGACCGCAACGTGTACCGCGGCCGCGCCTCCCTGTCCATTTCCATTCAGGAAATACGTTCCCACCGGGAAATGTAGAAAACGGCCTATTGCTGTGAATAGCAATAGGCCGTTGAGTTGTGAATAATGTGTCAAACCTTATCCTATGGTAATCTTAATAGATTGTTATTAGACGTATTATCCAGTTTGGGTTCACATAATTTTCTCATCTGGAACTGATTTCAGGAATGAGTTCCAGTTATTGGAGTTCTATGTTTATCCGTACAATATAACCTTGTTTAACAGAATCATGCACAATATTTTGGATATAGACCCCCCCGTTTGGTGCCACGATTAAGTAAATTGTTGCTATTGCTGGTATAAGATACCGATAAATATAGGGTTTGGTCGTCATTGTAATGGATTGCCTTTGCTTCTTGATTTGACATCATCATAATGAACCTTTATAAGGCGGTTGCTGTGTAGCAACTCTGATGTCAGCCTCTATATGAGGTTATATTCAGGAAGAAAAGAGTAAGGTATGGTGGTACCTTGCTCTTTTTTGTTCCCGCGGAGCTTTATTAACAGGAATTCGGATTTCTGTCAATAATTCATCCGTATCTCCTAATAAGAAAATTTTTTGTCGGCGAGGTTGACAATTTCGAAAATTCTAATCATAATTCCCACCCGTCTGGAGAGAGTTTCTCTTTTTATGCGCTCAGATTATCTGTTACAATATAGCCGTACTTTTATAAGTGGGTGAATCAGATAATGGTCTCTGCAGTGTTTTCAGATGGACGATATCGTACCTTTACAGGTGCGTGGATTGAAACTTATTGGGAGAAACGGATAAAAAAGATGTTCTGCCCAGCTGATTTAATTCAGCTGGGCAGTTTTTTGTGAAGGAAGGCACTCTCTTTCAAAATCTCAATGGAAGAGACGGCTCTAACAATGTCATATGTACTTGAGGTGTCTTGACAGAGCAGGTTTTAAAGAGCATTGTCTGTCCCGTTCCCCATTCAGGGTGGATTTATAGTAAAAACAAGCAAGATGAATACCCTGTTTCTGCAAGGTCGTCTATTGCTGCTTCTCGGACGGTAAGTCCGTGAAGATATCTTGATATGCGCCGGTGAGCCGTTCCGGCGCGAGGGAAGTAAACGGCTGTCTTGATTTGCGCCAAAGGAATGATTCCGTAACAGGGACGTTTTCCGTGCGCAGTTCCCGAAGGAACGACCTCTTAACATTTTTACTGTAAATGAAAGAACAAATACATATTTTTGATACGACGCTGAGAGACGGGGAACAGTGCCCCGGCGCGGCGATGAACGTGGAGCAGAAAATACAGGTGGCCATGCAGCTGGAAACGCTGGGCGTGGATATTATTGAAGCGGGCTTCCCCGTTATTTCAGACGGCGATTTCCAAGCTGTCCGGGCCGTGGCGGAACGCACGGAAAAAAGCCGTGTCTGCGGGCTGGCCCGCTGCGTGGAAAAGGACATCGCCGCCGCCCATGAAGCGTTGAAGGCAGCCGGGGAACGGGAGCGCATCCATCTGGTGGTGGCCACCTCCCCCATCCACCGGAAATACAAGCTGGGAAAAAGCCGGGAACAAATCAGGAATATGGCCGTAAAGTCCGTTGCCATGGCTTCCGATTTGTGTGGGGAAGTGCAGTTTTCCGCAGAGGACGCTTCCCGCACGGAGCCGGAATTCCTGGCGGAGATTGTAGAGTCTGTAATTGACGCGGGCGCTGCCGTCATCAATATTCCGGATACGGTGGGGTTCACGATGCCGGAGGAATATTTCCGCCTGATTTCCTATCTGAAATCCCATGTTCCCAATGTGGACCGCGTCCGGCTGTCCGTCCACTGTCATGATGACATGGGGATGGCCGTGGCCAACTCGCTGGCGGCCATCCGGGCCGGGGTGCGGCAGATAGAGGGAACCATCAACGGCATCGGGGAACGGGCCGGAAATACCGCCTTGGAGGAAGTCATTATGGCACTGCATTCCCGGCGGGATTTCTTTTCCGAAGTGCGGACTGGAATACGAACGAATGAACTGGTGCGCACCAGCCGCATGGTGGCCGCCATGAGCGGCCTGGCCGTTCCTCGTTCCAAGGCCGTAGTGGGGGCGAACGCCTTTGCCCACGGTTCCGGCATTCACCAGGACGGCGTGCTGAAAAACCGCAGCACGTATGAAGTGATGGACCCGGAGGAAATCGGCTGGGGCGCTACGGAACTGCCCTTGACTAAGCATTCCGGAAGGCATGCCGTGAAAATGCGCCTGAGTGCGCTGGGCCTCTCCGTTCCGGATACGGACATGCCGCGCCTGTTTGAATTGTTCAAGAAACGGGGAGATCAATGCAAGTTCGTATATGATGATGATCTGGCAGCCCTCGTGGACTCCCTTTAATCATGAATTTTCACTACCCGGAAATTCCCCACAGAATTTCCGAATGGTTGTTGTATTTGTATAGGGATGTGTTCGGCATGGACTTGCCGACCGGGGAATTTGCCGGCAGCCGTTTTGAAGCTCCGTCATATGCAGGAGGGGAAGCAGAGGCTCTTCAACAGGAGCCTTTTTCTTCTGCACAGGAAAAGGAAACCCCCTGCAAGTTAAAAACTTGCAGGGGGTTATCTGGTAGGCCCGGTAGGGTTCGAACCTACGACCAAGGGATTATGAGTCCCCTGCTCTAACCGCTGAGCTACGAGCCCGTTGCAGAACAACGTGAAAGAATGCTAGCAGAATTGGAGGAGGAAAGCAAAGTTTTTATCCTGCAGTAAACGTTTTGGATTTGCGAATGGGCCGGGAGGCGGGAGAGGCCGGAGAAAGGTTCAGACTTGCAGCTTCGTCCAGCTCCGCCCCTTGACGATTTTATAGAGGATGGCGGATTGAACGGCCATTTCAAAGGCGAAAACCAGCCAGATGCCCCACAAAGTCATGGTTTCCGGTGCCAGCCTGAACCATACCCAGGTGCAGACGACCCGGAAAAAGCCCATAATGCCGTAGGAAATAAGCATGACTCTCCGGGTGTCTCCCGCGCCGCGCAGGGACATTTTCATCACGATGCAGGCGGCGAAGAAGGGTTCCACCACCAACATGGTGCGCAACACGGGGATTCCGGTATCAATGAGGGTCGTGCTGCCGTTGGAAAATATCTCCATGAACAGGGCGGGAAAGGCACTGAAGAGCACTCCCAGGCCTGTCATGAAGATGACGGCGTACCGCATGCATTTCCAGATGGTGATGCGGGCCATAAGCGCGTTCCGGGCTCCCAGGTATTGCCCCACGAGCGTGGAAGCGGCCATGCCGATGGCGAAGCCGGGCAGGAAACTGAGCGATTCAATGCGGACGGCAATATTGTGGACGCCCAGCACGCCTTTAATAGGCAGTTCGCTGATGATGGAAAGGCAGAACATCTGGATGCCCCACATGCCGAAGACTTCCACGGCCTGCGGCAGCCCGATTTTCAGGATGCGCTTCTGCATGCCCATGTCCGGCCGTAGATGGGAAAAGCTGAGGTACAGGGGCGGGGCATAGTGTTCTCCCCGTTCCCGGACAAGTTCTTCCAGGGATTCATTTTTCCTGCCCGTGAAGATTTTTTTTCTGCGCCGCAGCATGATGAACAGGAGGATGCACATGCTGATGCCGTAGCCGCAGACCGTTCCTGCCGCAATTCCTTCGATACGCCAGCCGCCCAGAGGAGCATCCGCAAAGACGAAAATGACGCTGAAGATGACATTGAGGATGCCAACGCTCATCATGATCCAGAAGGGAAGCCGCGTGTCTCCGGAGCCTCGCAGGGCGGCATTGATGGCAAAGACCACGCCGCTGAACGGGGCCGCAAATGCGGCCATATAAACGTATTGCAGGGCGTAGGCCCGGGCGGTTTCATTCATGGTCAGTACGTGCGTGACCAGGAAATCGCTGCATGTGAAGAGAAGTCCGCAGGAGATGGTTCCTGCCAGGAGCCCCAGCATGGCGGCCTGGTGCAGGCCATGCTGGGCCTGGGGATAGTCCCTGGCGCCCGTCATGCGGGAAACGATGGCTGTGGCTCCCATCATGATAGACCCCTGGATGACGAAGCCGAACCACATGATGAAGACGACGGCGCCCATGCCGTCAGAGATGTTGAGGGTGTCCTGGGCGTCCACCCCTATTTTAGTGGCGATGAAAAGGTCGGACGAGGTGACGAAAAAGCTCAGCAGCTGTTCCAGGAATGGCCAGAAAGCAATCACGGCGATTTGCCGGGGCAGGGATAGTCCGGCAAGTTTTCCGCCCAGGCGGGCGCGTGCCGCCTTGCCGCGTATGATGCCTTCTCTTGCGTCCCCCGCACTCATCGCTGGGCTGTGTAAATGCTGGCAATTCCCCCGTTCAGAGCTTCCGCCGTGATGTTGCTGTAGCCGCATTCCCGCAGCAGAGCCTTCATGGCCTGCCCGCAGGGGAAGGCTTCAATGCTGTCCGCCAGGTAGTCGTATGCTTCCCGGTGGCCGGTCATCCACCCTGCGATGACGGGAAGGATGCGGTGCAGATAAAACCGGTAAGGGCTTTTCAACAGGCTTTCAGGCAGGGAAAAATCCAGAATGAGCAGATGGCCCCCCGGGCGCAGCATACGGCCCATTTCCCGCAGGGCGTCCGGATAGCTGGCCATGTTCCTCAGGCCAAAGGCGACAGTGACCGCATCATAGGAGGCGGAGGGGAAGGGCAGGTTCATGGCGTCTGCGCAAACCAGATGATCCAGTCCCCGCCTGGTCGCTATGTCCAGCATGGGCTGGCAAAAGTCGGACCCGGTGAGGCGGATTTCCGGCATCGCGTTCAGGATGGCCAAGGCCAGGTCTCCCGTTCCAGTCGCCAGATCCAGAAGGTTTTCCGGTTTCCATTCGGAGACAAGCTGAACGACGCGCTGGCGCCATAGCAGGTCCACACCCATGCTCAGCACATGGTTGGTAGCCACATAGCGCGGGGCAATAGCGGAAAAAGCGGCTTTGACGAATTCTGGATTACGCATGCGGAAAGGGCTGGGGATAGTAAAAAAGAGCACTATAAGTGCTCTTTTTATGAAGGAAAGGGGATGGGGTGTCGGACGGGGCTCGAACCCGCAACAACCAGAATCACAATCTGGGGCTCTACCATTGAACTACCGACACCATTTAGTGTTGTGGTGCGGCAGACATTACCCGTCCTCTTCCATTTTGGCAAGAAGAAAATGAGTTTAATGAGTTTTTTGAACGGAATATTTTCTCAATTATACAATAAGAACATGATAGGACGGTTATTTGTTTCCCATTTGGAAAATTACGGAGAAACCGTGTGGTCTTCTATTGCACCCTCCTGGATTTGATGTAAACTTTTTTATTATGGGAATTGATGTAATATACACCGCCTTTCGGACCGACCCGGTAGGTTCTGTTTTCCCGTGCCCGGAGGGCCCGGTGGGCAGTGTGTTCCCCCGGCACCATTCCGGAACACAGAGGCGTATATTCCGGAAGGAGCGGTTTGCGGCTGCATTGGGGAAGGCAGAAGAGAACCGGAAGGAGGACGGCCTGGATGAAAAGGGAGTGTTTCACAAGAGCGTTACTATCCTTTTCAGAGGGTTGTTTTGTCAAGTGGGAGAGCCCGGCTGAACGGCTTTTCGTGAAAAGAATATGATTTTTTATGGGTTATTTGAAAACGAGTGTTTGAATTTATTTTATTTCCAATTACTGTTGCTGAAGCCGCTGCTGCATTTTAGTTGTTAACCGCTCATTTATCCATATCCGCTCCATGAATTTCTTTCCTCATATTCCCATGTTGTCCACTGTATTCAACAGTATAGGTTGCTATTTATTGCCGTTCGGAGTTATTTTGCTGTGGCTTTTGTATGAGTCAAAAAAAGTAAAGACCATCCTCCTTGCCGCGCTGGTGCTTTTGAGCATGGTATGCATGTTTTTCCATGAAGCCTTCGCTCCCAGCAGGGAATATCCGTGGGACTGCATGGTGGAGCATATTTTTACGGGAACGCTTCTGCCTTTCCTTTGCCTGCTGGGATATCTTCTGTACGTGTTTCTTTGCGCCTGCATTCCTGTTTACCGGAAGGTGTGGAAGGGCATCGGTTTTTTCGTTCTTGGAGGAATGAGCCTGGCTTTTGAGTACGTGAATGTGTTCTTTCCGGTGGCGCTGCTGGCGGGTTATTTATTCCGTTTCACCATTTTCCGGAAATTCAGGAATCACCTTCCCCTGGTCAGGAAATGTCACGGGGTTCTTGCCGTAGGGGTCATTCCGGGAATCTGTCTGATCGGTGTTGTCAGCGCCATTCTGTTTCCTCCTCCGGAGAGCTTTATATGCGACAGGATTCATGAGGAAATGGAGCGTGACATGGCTTTGTGGAATTACCAGAGCAATCTGGTACTGCTGTCCAGCCGTTTTCTTAATATGGAACGCGAAAACGGCTGTATTACCGTAAAGTACTATTGCGAAACGAATATGGGTCCTGCCGTGTACAAGGCGTTCTGCAATAATTACGGCGGTTATGTGCGGGCGGAATGTTCCCTGCTGAACAGATAATTTCCCTGATGGGAAGGAGTCCGCCTTTTCAGGTCGAAGCTGTTTAGATCTGAATGTCTCCGGTGAACACAAGGTCTGCCGGTCCGGTCAGCGTGACGTCAGTGAAACGGTCCCCTGTGCGTTGGAATCCGACTTTAAGCGTGTCTCCGCCCGCCACGTCCACCTGAATGGGGGAGGGGGCGTCCGTCAATACGGCATGCAGCAGCGCACAGGCGGTCATTCCCGTTCCGCAGGCAAGCGTTTCATCCTCTACGCCGCGTTCGTAAGTACGTATGGCAATGTGCCCCGGAGACAGGATTCTGGCGAAGTTGGCATTGGTGCCTTTGGGTGAAAAGGCCTCATGGTAACGCAGATAGGCTCCCAGCCTGGAAATGTCCAGGCCCTCCAGCTTGTCCAGAAACGCAACGGCATGGGGGACGCCCGTGTTCAGGAAATGGACATCCGCCCCCACAGTCGGATCGGCATTCAGCACGAAGAGCTGCATGGAGTGGGGATTGGTCAGGTTTACGGTGACGTTGTCGTCTTTTTCAAAGGTTGCGGTGACGACGCCGGCCATGGTTTCAAAAGGAAGGGGGGCTGTCTTGTCGTGATGAAGCAGGGCGGCGGCAAAGTTGCCGAAGCAGCGGGCACCATTGCCGCACATTTCCGCCTCTCCGCCGTCCGCATTGTAATAACGCATACGAACAATTCCCCCCTTGCCCTGGGAAGGTTCCACGGCGATCAACCCGTCAGCCCCAATGCCGAAGCGGCGGTCACACAGGGCTTCTATGGTTTCTCTGTCCAGCACGGAGGAGAGGCTCAGGTCACGATTGTCCACCATGACAAAGTCGTTGCCGGCACCCGTCATCTTGTAGAAATGAAGCAGCATAATAGTAAGTTGTGTTGTGCCGAAAGTCTAATGTTCCCGGCCGGTTTTGGCAAGGCGGCTTACATGAATGACATGGCATCCACATCAATGACAGCCGTCAAGTCTTCCCCCAGGCCGGCTTCCTGCACCAGTTTCCGGAGAGTGCGGGAGAGGATGCGGGCGGATGGCCCCTTGACCGTAATCTGGAATCTGAACTGTCCGTGCGCACGGGGGATGGGGGCAGGCATGGGGTCGGTCATCGTGGCAGGAGGGGGGAGCATGCCGCGCAGGCGGGCCGCGAGGGTTTGCGTGGCGAATTCCGCCATGCTTTCATGCTGGGAACGTATGGTCAATACGGCGATATGGGTGAAGGGGGGGAGGTCGAAAGTACGCCGCATTTCCAGTTCCTGGGCTGCAAAGCCGTCCGTGTCATGATGCCGGGCGTATTGCAGGGAGGGGGACTGGGGCGTAAAAGTCTGGATAATGACTTCTCCGGAAAGATCGCCGCGACCGGCGCGGCCGGCTACCTGCGTCAGGAGCTGGAAAGTGCGTTCCCCTGCACGGGGATCCGGGATGTGGAGCCCCAGGTCCGCGTTCAGTACGCCTACCAGCGTCACGTTGGGAAAATCCAAACCTTTGGCGATCATTTGGGTGCCCAGGAGAATATCTATCTTATGGGCGCGAAACTGGTTCAGAATGGTCCGGACGGCGTTTTTCCGCCGGGCCACGTCCGCATCCACGCGCGTGATGCGCGCCGCAGGGAAAGTGCGGCGCAGGAGTTCCTCCACCTTCTGGGTTCCGTACCCCTGGAGCAGGATGTTGGCGGACCGGCATTCCGGGCAGGAACGGGGCGGGAGGGCTTTGAATCCGCACAGGTGGCACATGAGGCGGTCTTCTGTACGGTGGTAGGTCAGGGGCAGGGAGCAGTGCAGGCACGTGACTACGTGGCCGCAGTCCGGGCATTGGATGGAGCGTGCGAATCCGCGCCTGTTGAGCAGCAGGATGACCTGTTCCCCCTTGTCGAGACGCCGGTCAATGGACATCCTGAGGCGTTCGGAGATAACGTTGGGACCGGATTTGTTCCTTCCTTCCGTTTTCATGTCCAGGATGCGAATGAGCGGGAGCTGCTGGCCGTCCGCCCTTTCCGTCAGTTTTACCAGGGAATATTTTCCAGTCAGGGCGTTATGGATGCTTTCCAGGGAGGGAGTGGCAGAGCCAAGAAGCACGGCGCAATTTTCCAGATGGGCGCGCAGCACGGCCAGATCCCGCCCGTGGTAGCGGGGGGAGCTTTCCTGTTTGTAAGAGGCGTCGTGTTCTTCATCCACAATCACCAGGCCCAGATTTTGGAGGGGGGCGAAGACGGCGGAACGGGGACCGATGACGATGCGGGCTTTTCCGGAACGGATGGCATGCCATTCGTCAAAGCGCTCCCCGTCCGAGAGGAGGCTGTGCAGCACTGCCACGGAGGAAGGCAGTTCCGCGAAACGGGATTTGAAACGCTGAACCGTCTGGGGCGTCAGGGAAATTTCCGGCACCATGATCAGGGCGGATTTTCCGGATTTTACTATTTGGGAAACGGCCTGTAAGTAAACCTCCGTCTTGCCGGAACCGGTAACCCCTTGCAGCAGGACCGGTTTTTTGCGCTCTGCCGTGCACATGGCCGTGATTTCTTCCAGCGCTTTCTGCTGCTGGCTGTTCAGCTTCATGGGCTGGGTGGGGACGAATTGCTCCCCGGTGCTGGGATCCCGGTGCACGGCCTCTTCTTTCAGGGAGATGAAGCCTTTGGCTTCCAGGCTGCGGGCAATGTTCAGGGCTCCGGCGCCGAATGCCGCCAGGGGGGCGGACTGTTGTTTCGCGGATGAGAAATAATCCAGCATTTGGGCCTGCCGGGGTGCTTTGCGGTACAGGGCGTCCAGTTCCTCCCGTGCCGGAGTTTTTTCCAGATACACCATTTTGCGCATTTTTTCCGCCGTATTTTCCTGACGAACGGTTTCCGGGAGCAGACACCGGATCATCTGATCCAGAGCCACGGAGTAATAGTCCGCCGCCCATGAGGCCAGATTCATCATCACCGGGGAAATCAGGGGCTCCGGATCGATCAGTTTCAGAATGGGCTTGAGCCTGTCCTTCCAGGCCGGGGCCGGTTCTGACAGCGTAAGCACGGTTCCGGTAGCCGTTCTGTTGCGCAGGGGCACCTGTACGCGGCAGCCCGGCTTGACGTCTCCCGCTTCCGGAGGAATACCGTAATCCAGTACCAGATCGCTTTGTCCGTCAACCAGAATGCGCGCCGCCTGCATGGAGTGAAAAGGAGGATAACATTAACGATAGCCGAAGGGGAAACGGGAGACGCCGCTCATGTCCTTCAGAACTTCAATGTAATTGTAGCCGTATCCATCCATGATTTGCGTTACGACGGATGCCTGGTCGTACCCGATTTCCAGGGCTACAAAGCCGTCTTCATTCAGGTAATCTCGGGCGCGGGCCAGAAAGCGTTCAATGATTTCCCAGCCTTTAGGACCTCCGAACAGGGCTGTATGGGGGTCTTTCATGACTTCCGGGGCAAGTTTTTCCCCCTCTGCAATGTATGGCAGATTGGCCACGATAACGTCAAAGAGCATGTTCCGCCCGTTTTCCCCTTTTCCTCCCTCCGGAGCAGAATCGGCATCCTCCGCATGCGGATCCGTTTTTTCCTGGGGAATGTTGGCGAACAGATTCGTCTGGATGGTGGAGACTCTGGCTCCCAGCCGCATGGCATTTTCCAGGGCCAGATCCAGAGCCTGCGGGGAAATGTCCGCCAGCACGACTTCTCCGGCGCGCTCCTTGAGTTCCAGCGCCAGCGTGACGCCGATAACGCCGGAGCCCGTGCCCATGTCCAGGATGCGTACCGGATGGTCCGGGATTTTCTTTAACACCATTTCCACCAGTTCCTCGGTTTCCGGGCGGGGAATCAGGGCGCGGGCATCCGTCAGGAAATCCCTCCGGAAAAATTCCGTGACCCCCAGCAGATGTTGCAGCGGTTCTCCCGCTGCCCTGCGTTTCAGCAGTTCGCGCAGGGGGGCCAGCTCCGCTTCTTCCACGGGCCTGTCAAACTGGGAGTAAAGAGCCGTGCGGTTGCAGTGCAGGACATGGGCCAGCAAATGCTGCATGGTGGCGCGTGCTTCGTCGCACCCCTGGCGGGCCAGATAATCCGTGCCGGCTTGAAGGACTTCCAGTAAAGTTTTCATGAAAGGAAAAAGGAAGTTAGGACATTCCGGCCTCCGCCAGGCGTTCCTGCATTTCCGCATGCTGGAGGGCCATAATCAGGTCTTCCAGCTGCCCCATCAGGATACCGTCCAGATTGTGGGAAGTGTAGCCGATGCGGTGGTCTGTCAGACGGTTCTGCGGGAAGTTGTATGTGCGTATCTTTTCTTCACGGCCGCCGGAGCCGATGAGATTGCGGCGCGCGGCGGAGTATTTTTCCGCCTCTTCCCGTTTTTTGGCTTCAAAGAGCTTGGCGCGCAGGATTTTCATGCCTTTTTCTCGGTTTTTCATCTGGCTGCGTTCTTCCTCGCACCGGACATAAACGCCCGTGGGTATGTGCCATATCTGAACGGCGGATTCCGTTTTGTTCACATGCTGGCCTCCGGCTCCGCCGGAACGGCATACTTCGATGCGGAGATCTTCCGGGCGGATTTCTATGTCCACTTCCTCCGCTTCCGGCATGACGGCCACGGTGGCGGTGGAAGTATGGATGCGCCCCTGCGTTTCCGTAGCGGGAACGCGCTGCACACGGTGCACGCCGCCTTCATATTTCAGGAAGCGGAACACTTCTTCCCCGGCAATGCGGCAGACGACTTCCTTGAATCCGCCCACGTCCGACGGGCTGCTTTCCAGATGCTCGAAGCGCCAGCCGCGTTCTTCCGCAAAACGCTGGTACATCCGCAGCAGGTCTCCGGCAAACAGGGAGGCTTCATCCCCGCCCGTTCCGGCGCGGATTTCAATGATGGCGTCCCGGTCTTCCGTCGTGTCGCGGGGCAGCAGGCTGTACTGCACGTCGCTTCGCAGTTTTTCCAGGGCGGCTTCCAGTTCTGGAATCTCCAGGGCGGCCAGTTCCGCCAGTTCCGGATCGTCCGTCTTGGCCAGTTCCTGGTTGTCCGCCAGCTGTTGTTCCGTGGCGTTCAGGGAATCCCATGTTTCCATGAGTTCCTTCAGGCGGCGGTGCTCTCTCATGATTTCCGAGGCCTTTTTCTGGTCATTGAAGAAGTCCGGTTCGGCAATGACTGTTTCCAATTCTTCCAGGCGCTGGCGGCGTTTTTCAATGAGAGGTGTGTAATCCATGGCGTTTGCGTGTAAAGGATTTTAAAAGATGGCGGGGTTTTCTGAAAGCCAAATCCGGGGGATGTAAGACATGTTCCGGCATTTAAAAGCAGGGGGGGATTCCGCTTCCGGCGCCTCTGCCGCGCTTTCCTGAATCCGGAAAACCGGGCCAAAAGAAAACCGCAGCCATTACGTTTTTCCAATATGCTTCCCTGAAAAGGGGAAAAGCGGAATTGTCGTAACTGCCGCGGCGGTAAAGCTGGCATCGCGTACGGGACTCGAACCCGTGTTGCCCGCGTGAAAGGCGGGAGTCCTGGACCGCTAGACGAACGCGACTTTTAGGTTTGCAGGGACTGCGTGGCGAAGTAAATACTACCGGAAGCCGAAAGGCAAGAATTATTTGAATCCGAGTTAAAAAAATCGTTATTTTCCTTCCGGTATGTGGGATTCGTCGTAATCGTCCAGCCTGTGTTGCCAGAGGTAGTACCGTGTTTGCTGGACAAGCACGCCGGAAAGTGCCAGCAGGGAAATGAGGTTGGGCAGGGCCATCAGGCCGTTGGCGCAGTCTGCAAAAATCCATACCAGTTCTATTTTAGAGACGCAGCCGATGAAGACCGCCGCCACCCAGATGACGCGGTAAGGCATGATCAGCCGGATGCCTCCTAGGTATTCCAGCGCTTTTTCTCCGAAGTAGGACCAGCCCAGAATGGTGGAAACTACAAACGTAACCAGGCTGAGCGTGAGCAGAGGGGAGCCTATGTAAGGAATTTTGCTGAATGCCAGCGTAGTAAGCTTGGGGCCGTCCGTGCAGGAAATGTCCGGATGCGCGATGATGCTGGTGGTCAGCACAATTCCCGTCAGGGCGCAGATGATGACGGTATCCCAGAAGGGGCCGCTGGAAGAGATGAGCGCCTGTCTGACGGGGTTGCGGTTCTGCGCTGCGGCGGAGGCGATAGCTGCGGATCCCAGGCCGGCCTCATTGGAAAAGAGGCCCCGGGCCACACCGGTTCTCATTGCCGCCATGACGGCCGCTCCTGCTGCGCCCCCGGCGGCGGCTTCTCCCGTAAAGGCGCAGTCCAGAATATACCGGATGGCGGGAATAATATACTCTGCCTGTACGGTCAGGATATACAGGCATCCCATGATATAGATGACGGCCATGAACGGCACGAAGAAAGCGCATACCCTGGCAATGCCCTGGATGCCTCCCAGCATTACCAGAGCCGTCAATGCCGTCAGAACGGCGGCTGTTCCCCAGGAGGGAATGGAAAAGGCGTGGTGGAGCTGTTCCGCCGCTGCGTTCCCTTGCGTCAGATTGCCGATTCCGAAGGCGGCAATGGCCGTGAAGACGGCGAAGGCTGCCCCCAGCCATTTGCTGTTCAGACCGCGTTCCAGCACGAACATGGGGCCTCCGCTCATATTGCCGTCCTTGTTTTCCACCCGGTATTTGATGGCGAGCAATCCTTCCGAATAACGGGTTGCCATTCCCAGAACTCCCGTCAGCCAGCACCAAAAGACGGCGCCGGGGCCTCCGGCTGCAATCGCCACGCCCACGCCGATGATATTCCCGGCGCCGATGTTGGCTGCCAGGGCCACCATCAGGGAGCTGAACGGGGAGATATCTCCCTTGTCCGTATGATCTTTCACAAAATACAATTTCAGGGCCTTAAGCAGATAACGCTGCGGAAACCGCAGGATGGCGGTGAGGTACAGGTGCGTGCCCAGCAGCATGATGAGCAGGGGCCACCCCCACAGAAAGCTGCTGAAAGCGGACAGCCAGGATGTGAGCGTGTCCCCGGTCTGGAAAAAGGCATTTTGGAGGGCGTCAAGCATACCGGGGGGATTCTAGGGAAAAGAAGCGTGGTGACAAGTCCTTAAACAAATGACGGAGAAAGGTTTTTCACAATGTTATGAACCTGGGCCCGGAGTTTTCCGTTTTTGGGGAATCGGTTCTAGGAAAAATGCCGTCTCCCGTATTCGAGTATCGTTTCCCTGAAAAGAAGATGTGTGTTCCTGGTGCGGCTCTTCCTTCCCCGGAAGCTGAGGAGGCAGGGGCGGACGAGCTGCTGACTGTGGAAAGGGTTGCCTGTTTCCGGCGCGCGCGTTCTTATCACAGGCTCCGCCATGTCCTTGGAATGGTTAAAACCTTCGGACAAGACGGTGTTGACTGCGGCGGTGGGAGCAGATAAAACCTTGAAACAGGGTGTCAATCCGGCCGAGGGAAAGGCGTTTCCCGCTCAGTCGGTTGTGTGGCCGCGACGGTACAGGCGGATAATCAATAATTAATTAAAGAAAAAATGATTGTTTTTACGGAAGAGAAGAAATTTTCCAGGGAAGATGTTCAAGAATTGTTCCTGTCCGTTGGCTGGATTTCCGGACAATATCCGGGGCGTCTGTTCAAGGCTCTCATGAATTCGTCCACTGTTGTTACGGCCTGGGATGGTGACCGCCTGGCAGGGCTGGTGCGGGTGCTGGACGACAGCGAGATGGTTGCCTACATGCATTATGTTCTGGTGCATCCCGCCTATCAGGGTAGGGGGATTGCTGGAAAAATGGTGGAAATGGTTAAGGAAAAATACAGGGACTACCTGTATCTTGAAATCATGCCGGAGGAGAGCAGAAACGCCGCTTTTTATGAGAAGCACGGCTTCCGGGTTATGGAAGACGGCGTAGCCATGCAGCTGTGCAACTTTTCAAACAGGAGCTGATGCGGGGCGCCGGGGGAAGGTTGCCTGCGGCTGCCGGGGCGCAGGTGATGTGGCCGTTGTCCGCCGGATATATCCGTTTTTCAGCGTACTGTGTCGGAAGGCTGTTTTTTATGGCTGAAATCCGCAGTCGAGAAACTGCGGTCTGCCTCGGGGGGCTGGACAGGATACAGTAAACCCGCGGGAATCCTTTCGGATTTTGGCTCCGCGGGTTTACCTTCTCATCCCGGATCAGCTCCGGAAAAGGTTTAGATTCAGTTCCCTGATGATGGATTGAAGCGCCGCCTGCCCCTTGACGGTATTCCCTGCGGGATCCAGGGGAGGCGAAAAAGCCGCCATGGCCAGCTTGCCGGGAGCTACGGCTACCAGGCCGCCTCCCACGCCGGACTTGGCCGGAAGGCCGGCTTTGTACATCCAGTCCCCTGTGGAATCATAAAGGCCTGACATGCACATTTCCGCCAAAATGGGGGGAACGTTCTCCTCTTTCACCACACGCTTCTTGCTGACGGGATTGACTCCGCCGTTGGCGTAGCAGGCGCCCATCAGGGCCAGCTGGGAAGCGGTGATATTCAGGGAACACATGCGTGTGTACAAATCCACAATCATGGGCGGCGTATTGTAAAAATAGCCGTAGCTGTCCAGCAGCCAGGCAATGCCGCGGTTGTGCTGGTTGGTAGCGCTTTCCGACTTGTAAATCTCCTGGTTCACAGTCAGGGCCGTGTTGGCGAAGTTATTGAAATTATGGATCATGTTTCCCCATATTTCATCGGAATCCGAACCGTTGACCAGGCTGACCGTCGCCATGGCCCCTGCGTTGACCAGGGGATTGAGGGGCTTGCCGCCGTGCAGCTCAATGGCCATTACGGAATTGAAGGGTTCCCCGGTGGGGTCCGCTCCGATTTTCGCGCGTAGCTGCTTCATGCCGATCAGATCCATGACATAAGCCAGGTTGAATGCCTTGGAAATGGATTCAATGGCAAAGGGTGCGTCCGCGGAACCTGCAGTCAGCAGGTCTCCGTTGACGGTGACCACGGCAATAGCCAGCAGGTCGGAAGGCACCTGGGCCAGGGCGGGAATGTACGAGGCGTTTTTGCCTCCCTGGACGGTTTTGGCGTAGGCGTATGCGTTATCCAGGGCCGTCCGGATCTGTTCATTGGAAGGAATGTTACTCATGGGATATGGAATGGCTAGGGGTTGCTGCGGAATGGGAATCATTGTTTTTCTCCCATCCGAAGGGTTCAAAGGCGTCTTCGGGATCCACCGGCCGTTTCCAGGAGGGTTTGGCCATGGCATGGATGATAAAGGGAATACCCGCGAAAATGAAGGTGCCCACCACCAGAAGGAGAATGTACATGGTACTGCTGCCTACGGTAATTTGGTTAGGCGGGATGAAGCTCACCAGGAAAGCCGCCAGGCTGGCCAGGAAGCCGAGCCCTCCGACAATCCACATGCCGAAGGTTCTGCCGCCGGGAATGCGGAAAGTACGGGGCGTATTCGGTTCCCGGTAGCGCAGGTAAATGCCTGACGCGAACATTAGCATGTACATGATGAGGTACAGAATGATGGTCAGCTGGGAAATAATCTGATAGGCGGATTGCACGGAAGGCATGATCACAAACATGATGGAAAGCAGGGTGACGATTCCCCCCTGGATAAAAAGGATACCCATCTGGACGTTGTTCTTATTCCGCTTCTGCATGACGGGCGGAAGGTTGCCGGCCAGTCCCACCTGGTACAGGCCTTTTGAAGGGCCTCCCACCCATGCGGTTACCTGGGCCAGAACGCCTACGGCCAGCGCAAGCGCCAGAATCCAGTTCATCCAGCCGAGGCCGAAGAAGCTGAAATAGCTGTCATAAGTAATCAGCAGGCTCTGCACCAGATTAATCTGGGAATTGGGAATGATGAAGCCGATGGCCAGCGTGCCCAGAACGAAAATAAGCACCGTGATGATGGCGGAAATCAGAATGGCCAGCGGATAATTGCGCCCGGGATTATTCACATCCTTCACATGCACGGCGGACATTTCCATCCCTGCGTAAAACAGGAAGATGCTGGCTGCCAGAACGAGGTTGTTGAAATTGCTCATGTCCGGCACCAGCTTGTCCCAGCTCATATCCAGCAGGATCGGGTTGCCGCCGGCCCAATAGCCCAGGCCCAGCAGGATCAGGATGGCTCCGGGAATAATGGTTCCGATGATGGTTCCCCATTTGGTGACGCCTGCGGAAGTCTTCATGCCGCGCAGATTAAGCAGGGTGGCCGCCCAGTACACGCACAGCACCACGATGAGAACATACCATTTATTGGCGGCAAGCGCTTCATCCCATCTTTGTCCGGGCCCCATGAAAGCCAGGGAAACGGCGGCGAATGTCAGAACGGTAGGGAACCAGATGGTACTCTCAATCCATTGCAGCCAGATGGCCAGGAACCCCCACTTTTTCCCGAATGCCTCGCCTACCCAGCGGTAAACGCCGCCCTTTTGGGGCCATCCGGTAGTAAGCTCCGCGGCGACCAGGGAAACAGGCACCAGAAAGAATACCGCGGCGAAAATGTAATAAAAAACGGAACTCAGTCCGTAAGTGCTTTCCGCAGGCATGCCGCGCAGGCTGACAATGGCGGAAACGTTGATCATGGCGAGAGTGAATACTCCCATGCGGAGGACGGATTTTACCGCCGGAGCGTTATTGGTTGTTGCGGGGCCTGTTGGAGCAGCCCCTGGTTGAGTCGTATTATTCATTGGTTTATTCCGGGTTGAGAATTGGGACGGCGTAAAGAAAGTGCCGACACCGGCCTTATCTGGACGACCAGGCGGGAGAACCTTTCGTTGAAGGGATGATGCAGATAGAACTGCCGGAGTTTGTCTTAATGGAGACCGGGAAATTTTCAGATCTTCCGGATGGGATATCCTGGCCGGCAGTGAATGGCCGGGAGTTGGGAAACGCGTCAACACATGGTTATCCCTTATGAATTTTCAAGAAAGATATATATTTTATAAAATGTTAATTGATAGAAATTTATTCTTATTAATAACAATTATTCAAAAATAAATCCTTGTTCTGTTGTATTTCCTGAAATAGATAAGAATAATAAATACGGGGAAGCATGGGCTTCCCGATATTTGTTCCTTAATATCTAACTATTTGGATTTCATGAAAAAACGGCAGTTTCAACATCATGTGGATTCTCTGCCTGATAATGCTCTCTCAGTGTCCGGAGGTGGGCCTGCTCCGTTTGACAAGGAGGCCGGGGCGTTTAGCGGCAGCTGGGACTGGGGGATTATTGTTGATCCGCTCGGTCCGGGGGAAACGGCGGAGTGCCGACTGATGCTGGGGGTAGATGATAACGGAACTCTGACCGTTGACGGTGAAGGAATTTTCATTCCAGGGGAGGGTAAATACCATGGAGGCACTTATAGGGAAAAAAGCTTGAGCTTTCCCATTGAACCGGGACCGCACCGTGTACACATGACTTATGAGAACGTTGCTGTTCCTCCTGAATGGACTAATCTCGCCATCCTTAATTATTCCATTGAAATCATGGTCTCGGATGGCACCTCTTCATCCTCCTATCAGCCGGATGAAGGTTATCCGGAACCTGTGAGTACGGAAGATGAGGGAGAAGACGTGCCGTGTGAATGCGGGGGGGACGGCAATGGCTCTCAGAGCAGTTCCGGTTTTCCCTGTCCGGAGGAAGACAACGGTGAAGGGGATAACGGTGAAGACGAGGCCCCCTGTACCTGTGAAAACAATGAGGGCGGCAGCAGCAGCTCTTCGGCGCACGGCGTGCGCGGTTCCTCCACCCTTTATGGCTCGTCGGCTGCCGGCAGGCGCGTGGTCGCCCGGACGCTCAAGACGGAAATGGTCTGGCGTACCAATTTTGGCTCTTTCCGGGGCATGACGGGGTTGCCGCAGGGGTTGCTGGACATAGTAGGGTACACATTTTCGTCTGAACTCTGGTCCCCTCGTGCGCTCCATTACTGGCATCCGATGACTCATGAAATCATTTCGGCGCCGCTATCGGGAATTGGAGCGAATACCGCTTTCCAAATCAGGAGCGGGGGAACTGACATTAATTACTACTGCTACGCGGATGGAGGAGGTAGCGGGGTTGACAGTGTTGCCCCCATTGCGGGATCCGCCAAGCGCGGAGGGTCTGCGTGGTTCGGGAGGAGGTCCGCTTCCTCAGCAAAGGCGGGAAAATTCTGCCTCAGTATCCGTTCAACCGCGGGTAATACTGTTAATTATACCGCAGGTGTGGCCTCTTCCTTGAAATACGCCACCGGCTACACCGCTAAAAATGGCGCGTCCTACACAAGAGAAGAATTTGACGAAAAGCTGGATATCGTGCGGGCTTCGGATGGAAGCATTCGGCAGATATGGAACCTGTGGGATGGGCTTGCCAACATCGAAAATGTCACGGAATCCGGATATCGCATCGCCCTCTACCTCCCCGAACAGGTGGATGGGAAAAACAGCTCCACCGGCCTTTATCCCGTTACGGGCGACCCATTTAAAACATTCACGATCACCGGGGACGCGGCAGCGGGCAGGCTTGCCGTCACCGAACAAACCGCCGGGCGCGCGCCCTTCACCACCCGCTACTGGCAGGGAACTGACGGAGCATGGAACATGTCTCAGGGGGAAGGAGAAGATTCCATCTTCACTCTGAAGGAAAAGCAGATTGTCTCTCCCGGAACGTGGAAACTCATCACTACCATCCAGAGAGGGGAAAACGGTATCCCTATCTCCCGTGTCTGTGAGACTTATGCCGTCACCCGCAATGGCAATTTGTGCACCAGCCGTATTGAAGGTTACGGAACGGATTACGCCCGGGAGACGACCTACGAGTACACAGGCATGGGAAAAATCGCGAAGGAAACTGCTCCTGACGGAAGTGTCAAAACATGGGCGTACGACCGTTTTGGGCGTGAAATCGTGTCCAGTGTCCCCTGGGCGGAAGCTGGAGATAAAGTCACTTACACCACTTATCGGGATCAGACGCAGGCGGATCCGGATATTCTCACCCAATGGGTGACGTTGACGGCTACTGCGGCGGAACTCTGGCGAACGGATTATACTTACATTGAGGAAAATCATGTGCGGCGCGTGGAAAAACGCACCACCGCATTGGGAGAAGAAAATGTACGGCTGGAAGTGAAGGAATCCTGGCTTGGCACGGCTCCCAATGTTTATGCCCGCGGACGCTTGAAAATGAAACAGGGCATGGGCGGAATTCAGACGCATTACGCTTATGAAGAGACGGACCAGTACGGAGCCCTTTACAAAGTGACCGCGGAAACGCGGATAGCGGGTGCGTGTGTGCCCGGCCTGAGTTCACGGAAGGTTACTTACGTTTCCGGCCAGGGCAATAACATGCGTTATGAGCAATACGTACAGCTTGCCGATGGTGTTTGGTCAATGACGGATGCGTCTTCTTATGAATATGATGTTGAGAACCGTTGGGTAAAGCGCACCCGCGCCAATGGACGCGTTTACGAGCGCATGATGACCTGTTGCGGCCCTTTATGGGAAAAGGATGAGAATGGCGTGACGACTTCCTATTCCTACAATACGGCCCGCCAGCTGACAGAAACCATCCGTTCAGCCATTGCAGACGGGGAAACCATGATCACTCCGGAAACCATCACGAGTTACACTCGTGATGCCCTCGGTAAAATTACCTCCCTGCGCAGGGATACAGGCCCAATGACGACGGTGGAAAGCCGGGAATACGATTTGCTGGGGCGTCTGGTAAAAGAAACCGATATTCTGGGGCGCTCCACCGTTCGCTCCTATAGCGGGGATGGCCTGGTAGAAACTGTTACCACGCCCGCCGGCGCTACCCTCATCACCCGGAAAAGTGCTTCCGGAACAGTATTGCGGCGTTACGGCACCGGGCAGCAGGATATCCTTTATACTGTCGAGGTCACGGCGGAAGGGATCCGCACGACGGAGGCTGTGCCGGGCGGGGAGGGGGGAGAGCCCCGCGTCGTGACGGGAAGCTCCACCGTCAACGGCTTTGGCGATCTTGTACGGATTGCTGCCGCCAATACCCTGAATGGGGAAAACGTGCGCACGCTTGCATACGATGACAAGGGGCGCCTTATCAGGGAACAGCTGGCGGACATGGCGCCGACGCTCTATGCCTATGATGCCTTTGGGAACAGGACCAGGGCAATCGTCGCCCTGGAGGATGAACCGACCATCCTGAACTCCCGCATTACTGACTACGCTTATGTGGCCGAGAGCCGTGAAGACGGCATCTACAGACTTGTTTCCATAACAAGTTATACTTCTTCAGGTACTCCCGTTCTTCAAAAGCGGGCGACCTTGCTCTCTGCCCTGAGCCCTGTCCTTGCCGGCAAAACCGTCATGACGGATTCCCGCGGCCATGATGCCGTGGAATGGATGGAATATGGCGGCGGTTCTGTTCGCCTTCGGAAGAAAACCGTGCCCGGCGTCGAGAGCGTCTTCCTCACGCGCATCGTGGACGGATTTACGACGGCGGTTACGGGATTTGACGGTGCAACTGTCCTTCGGCGGCGCACCTATACGGAAACGGGCATCACCTACGCGGACACAGATGTGCGCGGGAATGTCTTTACCTCCGTCTGCGACATCGCCGGCCGCATCATTTCCGGCACGGATGCCGCGGGCAACACGACCACCTACGCTTATGCCCAGCCCTTTGATCTGCCTACCTGCGTTACCAATGCCCTTGGTAAAACAGCCTGTTCCGTTTATGATATCCGGGGCCGCAAGGAAGCCGAATGGGGGACGGCCATACAGCCCGCCGTATATGCTTATGACGCCGCCGGCCATATAGTGAGCCTTTCCACCTTCCGTGATCCCGGGGATGTCATTACCACTGATCCCCGCCTCCGGACGGATGGGGACATCACCACATGGACGTATGATATCGCTACGGGGCTGGTTATCCGCAAAACCTATGCCGACGCCACCCATGTGGATACCGTTTACGATGCGCTCAACCGCGTTGCCGCTACGACGGACGCGCGAGGAACCGTTGCTTCGCGCTCCTACGCCCCCCTTACTGGGGAGCTCGTTTCCATTACCTTTAATGACGACGGTTTTACCCCCTCCATCAGCAGCCTCTATAATCATCTGGGGCAGCTGACGCAGATTGACGACGCTTCCGGAACGCGCATGTTCACGTACAACCAGTATAACGAACAGGAAACGGAAACGACAGCTGGCCTTGCGGCAAGCGTCTTAACCCTCCGCCGTGACGGAGTGGGGAGGCCTGCGGGCTACTGTCTGGATTATGCGGGCTCCCCCGCCTTGCAGACGGCATGGGCCTATGACGCCTACGGAAGGCTATCCTCCGTTTCGCTGAACGCCGTCGGGAAGCCCTTCACCTATGGCTACAATGAGGAAAACGGCCTGCTGGACACTCTTGATTACCCCAACACCCTGAAACGGTGGCGCACTTTGGAAGAAAAGCGCGACCTCCCGGTGAAGATTGACTACCTGCGCCCCGGCAGCGCCAACTACCCGGCCAAAACCGACTACTCTTACGACATACTGGGGCGCCCGGTCACGAAGAAAGACTACTTTAACGCGCCTGCACCCGACCTGACGCACACCTACGCCTACGATGACAGGAATGAACTTGTGAGCGATGCGATGAGCCGGGGCGGCACATACAGCTACTCCTACGATAACATAGGCAATCGCAAAACGTCTCTGGAGGGGACGGATTCCCTTCCCACTACATACGTTGCCAACCGGGTCAATCAATATACGGATATCACCGAAGGTGAGGAGGTTCCTTTTGTGCCGAATTATGACGCCGACGGCAACCAGACGAAGCTCCGGACCGCCACCGGGGAATGGGAAGCCTCCTACAACGCGTTGAATCAGGCGGTCAACTTCATACAGGGGGACAGGCGTATTGAATGCGTATACGATTATCTGAACAGGCGGGTTGAAAAATCCGTCTATGAGGGAGAATCGCTCATGTCAAGGAAACGGTTCATCTATCACGGTTACCTGCAAATTGCGGAACTGGATGCTACGGAGGTTTTGGAATCCGTGGTACCCGTCCTGCGTAAAACGTACCTGTGGGATCCGCTGGAACCGGTGGCCACGCGCATTCTGGCCATGGGCGTCTTTGATGAAACGGGAGTCTACGTGGAAGATCTTTACTATACGCATGACGCATTGAAGAATACGACGGCGCTCTTCGGCATCAAGGCGGGCCGCCGAGCCTTGTATGAATACGGCCCGTACGGCTCTGCCGTGAAGATGGAAGGCAATGCGGCGGAGTTGAATCCGTTCCGGTTCTCCAGCGAGTATGCTGATGACGAGCTGGGGTTGGTTTACTACAATTACCGCTATTATAATCCCCAAAATGGTAGGTGGATCAGCAGAGATCCTATGACAGAAAAAGAGAGCTGTCTTTTGTATGGATATGTTAATAATATGCCTACCTTATATTCTGACGAATTAGGATTAGCGTGTACAATAACTACAAATAAGGATGATTGTTCGATCAATGTGAGTCTGAATATCGTGATATATCCGAAAGGTGGAGATTCAATTAATAATATAGAAATGCGTACTACAGCACAGCGAATAAAACAATCGATTGAAAGCAATTGGAATGGATATGAGAAAGGATGCTGTGTAGTTAATGTGACAGCGGATGTGTCTGTTCAGAGCAGGAAAAGCAGATGGCTTTATAGATTTCTCAATAGTGATGAGAATAATATAGAAATAACATCAGATTCATCTCATCGTTCATATGTTAACGGAGTTGGAGGCAGATATGGAGTATGGGGTTCTCAGGCCGTCCCATGGGTTTATGCGCATGAAGCCGGCCATCTTATGGGGCTTTCTGACGATTATCAAGATGTCGCCAATTCAGATGGCTCCTTAACTTCCGTTCCTAACGCGGGACATGAAGGACATATAATGGGGGAATATGGAGGAAAAGCCAATCAACATGAAATAGATGCTATTTTAAAAAATATCGAATGTCCATGCGATGAAAATCAATAAATATATTTCAATATTCTTTATCATTTTATTTTCAATATTGTTGATTGATTGTGCAATATCTGAAGAAAATAAAAATCAACATATGGAGCCAGATCGAATTATCTTGAGAGATCTGACTAAAAATTTACAAGTCATTGTAACATTTGGTCATTCCTCCCGGGGAACACAAGAAATTATACTTAAAGAAAATCAGCACATAAAATTCTTTGGCATTGATTTTGCTCTGCGTAAAGGTATTTTATACGCGAAACGAGATAAAGAAGAGAAGGTCTTCCTTTCGCCTGGGTCATATTATATAAACATATCTCCTATAAAGGGGACATGGGTGTCGGGTAAGACATTTATTCCTTTTGAAGGAAAATATCATCCCAAACAATAATTGGCATGAATATAAATTTATGCCAATTGTTTAATTGAGTAGACATGCTCAATATTTTTTTCTGATTCAGTTATTTAATTTCGGAATTATGTAGAATAATCTTGCTGTAAGATTTCTAGAATATTCTGGATGTTGATATTCAGTAAATTGCTTCGATGAAAAATCGGGAAGGTCAACGAGACAAGACTAAAGTAAATAATGCCGATAAATTATTTACAATGAAAAAGAAAATGTGGATTGTAATAGGAATAGCCGCTCTTTACTTCATTTATTTACCACTCTCCCTCATCTGGTCGGCCATAGATACGGGAAACGGTATGGAGAGGAGTGTAACTCTGTTGAAAACAGTGAAAAAGGATTTGGAACTCCATAAGATATTTGCCCGGCATGGAATGAAATTAATAGGCGATGGAGCTTCCTGGAGAGGTAAAACTTGCGCTCTTCGTTTCGTTGTCGAAGACGGAACGAATGCCCGGATTCCTCCGGAAGTTGAGGAGTATCTGTTAAACAATCCTAACCTCGTGAAAGGCTGCCGTATCGAAGTACAAATCAAAATTCCCCCTGAATCAAAGGAAAAGCCTTACAGGGTTTGTTGCGAAAAAATATATTTTCCTTGGAGACTTTTCTATTAAATAAATGCGGAATTATTTTCCCTATTTCTACGGAAATCGCTCTGCTTGTTTTATCTTTTTCTAACTCTTGATGGATGGAGCCGGATTCTCTTTCTGCAGCAGTTGCAGATATCCCTCTTTCCCGGTATACGCAGCTGACGTTGCCGAGTTCTTTGGCCAGTTTGAGCGCCTCGAGGCGCTGGTGCATGATTTTGGTTTCTGCTTTCCTTAGTAGGCAAGAAGATTAACTATACACCAATCATTTTTTGCCATTTCCGTACGTCATAAGAACCATTCCTGCTATGTTTCGATTCTGAGATTGCACTCTCCTTCTTCAAGGAATATTTTATAGGAATGTCGAATCAAAGCAACTTCCCCAATAATACGCATATTGAAAGCTTTTTGGATTACTATACTGCATTGACTGCACCTCACTATGCTGTCTTGCTCACAGGAAAATGGGGAATCGGCAAGACGTTTTTCATCACCAGATATATGGAGAAAATTTCTCCTAAGCAAGAAGATGAATCAGAAAAAATTCCGGAAATAATTAAAATCAGTCTGAATGGAGTCCAAACGAAGGATGAAATTGATGATATGATTATTAAGGAATTTCATCCTTTCATGAATAAGAAATCCGCCAGATTGACAGGAAAAATATTTTCTTCTCTTTTAAAGTCGCAAGGTATCGATCTTGATCATTTGAAAACAGATGATCTTTTTAACATCTATCGTCCTGAATCAATCTACATATTTGATGATTTGGAGAGATGCGGTATGCCGATAGAAGCATCACTTGGGTACATTAATTCCTTTGTGGAAAACAACAACTGCAAGGTGATCATTATTGGGAATGAGGAGGAAATTGCCCCCTATGCTGACAATCAAAAGAAAGCATCCTATAAATCCATTAAAGAAAAGGTCATTGGTAAAACTCTGCGGATGATGCCGGAAACGGAGAATGCTCTCAATTATTTTCTGGAACAACTTCAGAAGGGAGAAGGAAGGAAATTCCTGAAGTCTCGACGGGACTTGATCATTCAGATGTACCAGACATCCAAATTGGATAATCTACGTATCTTGCAGCAATCGCTTAATGATTTTGAAAGGCTGTACGCCTACCTTGAAGATAAGCATAAAAAACATGAGATGTTCATGAAAGACCTTGTCATGCTCTTTTTCATCCTTTCCTTTGAAATCAAAGCCGGACATTTCTCTTGCCATTATTTTAAGGAATGGAAAGAACTCAAAATTCTAAAATTTCTTAATAATTCATCTGAAACAGTCGATGAGAAAAAAGAAATTGAGCAAAATGATTATTTAGAAAAATATGGTGAATATTTTGAAAATGTTATCAAGCATAATAATATTTTTTCCGATGATATGTTGACTCACATCTTGGAAGATGGGTTCTTTCCTGAAGACGACATTAAACAGGAACTGAATAATCTTCCTGCTTATTTTCCATCAAAGGAACCATGGAGAAACCTATGGCACTGGAGAGATCAGAAAAGTGAAGAATTGGATTCTATGCTGGAACAATTTGAACAAGATTTCAAAGAGAGAAAATATTCTGATATAGGTGTCATTCTGCACGTCTTCGGATTGAGACTCTCTTTTTCAGAAAACGGGTTGCTTACCCAAGGGACCGTTGAGATTGAAAAAGAATGCAGACAGTATATTGATGCAATAGTACCGTCTCTATCAGAAGAAAATTTTGATTTTGAAACATCTCGCCTTACGGGGATGTACGGACTTGGATTTTATAAATCGGAGTCGGAAGAATGGTTGAGGTTAAAAAATTATTTGAAAGATAAATTTTTGAATACAATTAAAAATGACTTTAAGAATTCATTAAAGAATCAATTATTATCTCATCAAGATTTGACAGAGGATCAGATTCGTAAATTGAATAATACAAATTTTCAAAATATTAGCATTCTTGAGTTATGTGGTGTTTCTTCTATTTGCAATTACCTAAAAGATGTCCCTTGTAGCCAGGGGCTCGAATTATTCTATATCATAATGAATAGATTTTATCGAGAAAGAACCGATACAAAATCAAGGGAATGGGAATGTCTCCAATCTATCAGAGAGAATCTTGATACAATTCAAAAAAGAGCTTCAAGATGGGACAAGTTGAAGATACAAAATTACATCCAATATATAGACAATGAAGCTTCCAAAAAAATTGGTCCGCACAGCGTTACGAAAGTCTGTAGTGAGGAAGAGTCAGCCCTCTCACCATCGCATTCCGTTGAAAAATCCTGATGAAGATTTCCCTCCCTCCAGCAAAATACTCAATGTCCTCTGACGGCAGTCTGGAAAGCAGAACAAGCCCTTTCTTCCCTAGCGAAGCGGCCCGCTTTTGAGAAAAATATCTCTTATGTATAACTTTCTTGATTTCAGTCACAACAAGTAATTCTCCAAAAATCGGTTGATATATTATCAGTTGATCTATCCCCCGAAAATAGGTCCACAAAGAAAGTTAGGTTGGCTAACCTGACAAAAAACGATGAAGAAAAAATATAGCGTAGAAGAAATCCTGAGAATCCTCAGCGAAGAAAAACCGACATGGGGCATACGTAAAATCACCTCGTACCTCAGGGAGAAAACCGGCAAAGCGATCAACCATAAACGAGTCGAACAGTCGAACGCATCAGACGAGAAAACGAACTGCAAGAGGGAATACAACGAAGAAAGGCCTCACGGCTCTTGAGGAAACATTCCCCCGAGCCTTTATGCTCGACAGCTCCATCAATCAATATTAACAAATACCAAGCCTAACTTTTAATCTGGTACTGCATTTGGGGGGCAGTCCAAGAGAAACCAAGGGAATGATCTTGATGCCGGTGGTACGAACCTTGAGTTTTCCTTCAACTCGGAAGCAGGCGTACCAAGTGTCTTTTCTTTTGATAATTCCAGCCATAATGTTGTAGTGTTAGCGGTTTTGAATCTGCTATACACCGGAAAGTCGATGTAGCATAGTACGTAACAAAACCATGTAATAGGACTGAATATCACACAATCTGCTATCAAGGGAGGCCTTGTAAAATGAGGGGGTTACAATAACTCCGAAGGCAAAAAATGGAGCGGATGATGGGATTCGAACCCACGACATCAACCTTGGCAAGGTTGCGCTCTACCCCTGAGCTACATCCGCTTGGAACGATTGGAGCCTTACGGCGTCCGTGTGCCAAGAGTATATAAGGTTTTTCTGCCTTGGCAAGATTTTTTTAGAGAAAAATCCTGTTTTGCCGACATGTGTGCGTTGTTGCCGGCGTATGGGGCAGGAGAGGGGAGAATTCTGCCCTGTGGGGTATGCCGCTCCGTTCCTTGTTCATGACGTTTTTGGGGAAAGTGGAGAGGCGTAAAAAACGGGATTGTTCCGAAAAGGCCCGTTTTGCCTGTCTTGAAACAATCCCGTTGAAAGGGGGGGCAGGGTTCAGTAGCTTCTGGCCCAGAGAACACGGCGTTTCGTCATGCGTCCGGTGAGGATGCAGGGTGCCGGCTCGCCGCGGCCCAACTCGCCGAGCGGGATGCAGCGGATGGAAATGCGCAGCCGTTTAGCCAGTTCTTCTTCTTCTTCCGGAGACCCGTCCCACGGCACCTGGAGCCAGTCTGCATCTCCCTCTCCGGAAAAGTTTTCTTCCAATTCCCGCAGAGTGGAGGCGGGGCGGATATGGGAGTCCCGGAAGGCAATGGCCCGCTGAAGCAGGGTGTCCTGGATGCTTTGGAGAATATCCGCAGCGGTATCGATCAGTTCCGTTTCCGGGACGAAGGATTTTTCATTGGCGGGCCGGTCGCGCCGCTGAAGGCAGACGGAGCCTTTTTCCAGGTCCCGGGGGCCTATTTCCAGACGCACGGGCACGCCTTTTTTCACCCATTCCCATTTCTTGGCACCGCCGCCCAGGTCGCGCCTGTCCACCAGCACGCGCAGCGGCTGGCCGTGGAAGGTTTTGGCGCGGAGGGTGCGCGCCAGTTCCTCGCAGTGGTCAAGAATGGCCTGGCGGCTTTCTTCCTTGGGCGTGACGGGAATGATGACGATTTGCTGGGGAGCGACGCGGGGCGGGCAGACGAGTCCGTCGTCGTCGGAGTGCATCATGATGAGAGCTCCGATCATGCGGGTGGAAACGCCCCAGGAGCTTGTCCATGCGAATTGCTGGGTGTTGTCCCTTCCGGCGAAGCAGATGTTCTGGGACTTGGAGAAATTCTGCCCCAGGAAGTGGGAGGTCCCTGCCTGGATGGCCTTGCGGTCCTGCACCATGGCTTCCACCGTGTAGGTTTGTTCCGCGCCGGGGAAGCGTTCCGCCTCCGTCTTTTCCCCTGGAATGGTGGGGATGGCGAGCACGTCCCGCTGGAATTCTTCATAAACCTTGTGCATGGTGAGGGTTTCCTCAATGGCTTCCTCGCGGGTTTCATGGGCCGTATGCCCTTCCTGCCACAGGAATTCCGCCGTGCGCAGGAAGATTCGGGGCCTCATTTCCCAGCGCATCACGTTGCACCACTGGTTGACTTTGAGGGGCAGGTCCCGGTAACTGGAGGTCCAGCGGGCGAAAGCCGCGCCGATGACGGTTTCCGAGGTGGGCCGGATGACGAAGGGTTCCGTAAGCTCCCCGGTGGGAATCATGCGTGTCTTGCCGGTGGCTTCATCCTTTTGTGCTTCCAGCCTGTGGTGGGTGACTACGGCGCATTCCGTGGCGAAGCCTTCGGCATGCTCCGCTTCCTTTTCCAGATAGGAGATAGGAATCAGAAGGGGGAAATAGGCGTTCGTATGGCCGGTGTCCTTGAAGCGCTGGTCCAGGTCCTTTTGAATGAGTTCCCAAATGGCGTAGCCCCATGGCTTGATGACCATGCAGCCGCGAACCTCGGAATTTTCCGCCATGTCGGCGGCTTTGATGACTTGTTGGTACCACTCGGGGAAATCCTGGGCGCGGGTAGGGGTGATTGCGGTTTGCTGAGACATATTGGATGGTTTGTTGAATAGAACGGGCGGGGCCCGCAGAGGAAACTCGGAATAATATTAAAAGGGGGCGTTTTTGTATTCCCGGTAATTGCTGTAGGCGAAGAGGGCCATGAAGATGGGGATAAAGTAGCCGTGGAAAAGCTGGAAACTGAGCAGTCCGATGAGGATGGCCGTGATGAAGCCGGTCATGAATACTTTCCTGGGGGAGCGGATGTACTGGGCGATCAGCTGGCCGCCGTCCAGGGGGTAGATGGGCAGCAGATTCAGGATAGTCCACCATTCTCCAATCATGATGAGGCAGGAGAGAATGTACAGCTTGGGGGAGATGAGCGCTGCTGTGAAGGGGCTGATGGCCAGGTCCCAGAAGTTCAGGTTGTAAGAGGTCATGACAGGAGCGACGATGTTCCAGGTGAACCACAGGCTGATGATGCCCAGCAGCAGGGTCATCATGGGGCCTGCCAGAATCATGAGGGCCCGCCCTCCGCGCGTCAGTTGCATGCCATGGCTGCTTGTCAGGCCGCCGAAGAGTTCCAGAACAATCGTCTGCTGGCCGCCGCCCAGCTTGCGGCCCACCAGCGCGTGTCCCATTTCATGGGACAGGATGGCGATGAAGCCGGCAATGACGAACAGGGCCGGATAAATGAGATCTTCCACACTGCTGATGCTGAGGGCGCCGCCGAAAATGGCCAGCACCACCCAGAAGCTGGGGCGGATGTAAACAGGTATCCCGAACAGGGTGAAATGAACCATGCGCGAGAGGGTAAGGGCAGATTCCCGTTTTGCCAAGCCCGGAGAATGTGCATGCACCGTTTTGGCGTTGGAGCGGCGCAGCGAATTATGTTAAAAGTCTTTCATGAGGCTGTTTTCCATCATCCTGTGCTGTGCCGTGCAGGCCGTCCTGGGGTATGACGGGCCCCCGCCCCTGACGGAGGTGGACGGCCGTTCCCCCATCCGCATGGGCGGGGAGATGCTTGGCGGCTACCGTTCATACTATGTCCACCGGGGGGAAAAGATGGGGGCTGATTCCACGGAGGGCCAGATTTCCGGCGGAGCCTCCCTGTCTGATTCCTGGGCGGTGAGCGGGGAACTTTTCGCCATCCGCAACTGGCAGGGCCGCCATTTCAGTCAGGCCACTTTACACGGGGAAGTCCAGTATTATCTGGCGGACGAATGCACGGCCGGGCTTTTTGTCAACGGACAGTGGTACGATTCCTGTCCCCTGAAGAACGGGGCGGAGCCGGGCCTGTCCCTTAAGTGGAATCCCACCCCTTCCTGGTCTTTCCGCGGTTCCTTCCTGTATGATTCCGGACAGGAGGGTGCATATTCCCAGTGGGGCGTTACCTGGCAGCCCCTGCTGTGCGAATCCGTCGCCATGGTGAATACGGTTTCCCTGGGTTTTGCCCACGATTATCTGGGGAGGAACGGCTTGAAAGAGCTGATGGTGCGCACGGGGGCGCTGTGGGCCGTTTCCGGCGGTCTGCGGGTGGAGCCTTTCCTGGGGTGGTATTGCGGCTACGGGCGGGACGATTTCAAAAAAGTAGTGCTGGGGCTTTGGTGCTCTTACGTTTTTTAACGGGCGGATTTCTCCGGTTTTCCGGCATTTTCCTGTTGCCAAACGGGGAGGCTTGGTCATAATGGCCTGCGTATGATGAAGCCTACACTTCTTGTTTTAGCAGCTGGCATGGGCAGCCGTTACGGCGGTCTCAAGCAACTTGACCCGATGGGCCCCAACGGGGAAGTAGTTCTTGACTACTCTGTTTATGATGCCATCCGGGCCGGTTTCGGAAAAGTGGTATTCATTATCCGCCGTGACTTTGAAGATATTTTCAAGGAAAAGGTCGGCAGCCGTTTTGCCGGCAAGATTGAGGTGGATTACGCTTTCCAGTCCCTGGACGACCTGCCGGAAGGCTTCTCCGTGCCGGAAGGCCGGGAAAAGCCCTGGGGCACCGCCCACGCCCTGCGTGCCGCCCGCCACGTGGTGAAGGAACCCTTTGCCGTAGTGAATGCGGATGACTTTTACGGTGCGGACGCTTTTGTGCAGGCCGCCAAGTTCCTGACCTCCACTACGGATGAACCCGGCAAGGCCCATTACGGCATGATCGGCTATCCGCTGAAGAACACCCTCTCCGACAACGGGGACGTGAACCGCGGCATTTGCTCCATCAAGGGCGGCCTTCTGGATGGCGTGGAGGAATTCGTGAAAATCCAGGCTGACGAAGACGGCGTAGTGCGCGGCAACAACCTGAAGGGCGAACGCCTGCCGGTGGATCCCGCAGAACTGGTTTCCATGAATTTCTGGCTGTTCTCCCCCTCCTTCATTGAACTGACGGAGGATCATTTCATTGACTTCCTGAAAGAACACGGCCAGGAACCCAAGAGCGAATGCTTTATTCCCACCGTGGTGGACGCCCTGATTCATGCGGACCGGGCGGATTGCGCCGTTCTTCCCACTTCTTCCTCCTGGTTCGGCATGACCTATCCGGGGGACAAGCCCATGGTTGTGGAAGGCATCAACAAACTTATCCAGCAGGGCGTATACCCTGAAAAGCTCAACTAAGCCTTTTTCCCTATGCACGATCTCAAGGCTGTATCAACCCTGTTCGATCTCCGCGGCGATTTTGTCCACGGTTATTCCTACGGCAGCGGCCACATCAATGACACCTACTGCATCTGGGTGGATCAGGCGGGACAGCGCATCCGCTACATCCTCCAGCGCGTGAACCATAACGTGTTCAAGCAGCCCATCCCTCTGATGGAGAACGTAAAGCGCGTGACGGACCACGCCCTGAAGCGCCTGAAGGAGGAACAGTGCCCGGAAGCTTACCGCCGCACTCTCACGCTGGTTCCCTCCGTGGACGGCAAGCCGTACGCCCTGGATTCGGACGGCAACTGCTGGCGCGTGTACCCGTTCATTGAACGCGCACGCACGTATGACCAGATTGAAACTACCAAGCAGTGCCAAGAAGCGGCGCGTGCCTTCGGCGAATTCCAGAAGCTCACGGCAGACCTGCCCGGAGAGCCCCTGTTTGAGACCATTCCCAATTTCCACAATACCACTTCCCGCCTGGCGGCTCTGAAAGAGGCCATCCAGTCCGACCCCCTGGGGCGCGTGAAGGAAGTGCAGAAGGAAATAGACTGGTACCTTTCCCGTGAGTCGGACTGCCATCTGGTGGTGGATTACCTGAAATCCGGGGAATTGCCCCTGCGCTGTACGCACAATGATACCAAGCTGAACAATGTGATGCTGGACGATGTAACCGGAGAAGGCATTTGCGTGATTGACCTGGATACCACGATGCCCGGTTCCGCCATTTACGACTTCGGCGACATGATCCGGACGGCCACGTCTCCCGCCGCAGAAGATGAAAAGGACGTCTCCAAGGTCACGATGCGCATGTTCATGTTTGAAGCTCTGGTTCAGGGTTACCTGAGTTCCGCCAAGAGTTTCCTGACGCCTCTGGAAAAGAGCCTGCTGCCGTTCTCCGGCAAATTGCTCACGATGGAATGCGGCATCCGCTTCCTGACGGACTACCTGTCCGGTGACGTGTATTTTAAAATCCACCGTCCGGAACACAACCTGGACCGCTGCCGCACGCAGATGGCCCTGGTAGAATCCATTGAGGCGCAAATGGATGAAATGAAGGCCATTGTGGACCGCTATTAACCAATATCTACCAACATCGGAAAAACATGAAGATTCTCGTAACCGGCGGCGCCGGATTCATCGGTTCCCACATTGTGGAACACTATCAGGATAAGGCGGAGGAAATCCGTGTGCTGGACAACCTGCGCACGGGCTATCTCAGGAACCTGGAAGGGCTCAGGCACACGTTCATCGAAGGTTCCATCTGCGACCGGGAGCTGGTGCGCCAGGCGGTGCAGGGAGTGGACTATATTTTCCACATGGCCGCGCTCGTCTCCGTGCCGGAATCCATGAGCAAGATCAGCGAATGCATCGACATCAACGTCAACGGTTTGCTGAACGTGCTGGAGGAAGCTTCCGCCGCCGGAGTCAAAAAAATCGTGCTGGCGTCTTCCGCCGCCATTTACGGAGACAATCCCACGGTACCCAAACTGGAAACCATGTACCCGGAGCCCAAGAGTCCCTATGCCATTACCAAGCTGGATGGGGAATACTACCTCAACATGTTCCGGGCGGAAGGAAAAATCAATACGGCAGCCGTGCGCTTCTTCAATGTCTTCGGCCCCCGGCAGGACCCCAAGGGCGCCTATGCCGCGGCCGTGCCCATTTTCATTGAAAAAGCTGTCAAAGGAGAAGACATCACCGTGTATGGGGACGGCTCCCAGACGCGCGATTTCATTTATGTGAAAGACATTGTAGGAGCCCTCACCTTTGTGGCGGAACACCCGGAAGTCATCGGCGTGTTCAATGCCGGTTACGGCGGCCAGATCACCATTGAAGAGCTGGCGCAGAACATCATCAAGGCTGCCGGGTCTTCCTCCAAGGTGCTTCATGCCCCGGAACGTCCGGGAGACGTCAAGCATTCCCGCGCCTGTGCGGACAAGCTCCGCAATGCCGGATGGCAGCCCAGGCATACTTTGCCGGAAGGCCTGGCGACGACGCTGGAATACTTCAAGGGCATTCTGGGCAGGTAACCTTCTGTAATTTCCGGTTTTATATTACCCCCCGGACTGCCTCCGCTCCTGCAGCGGAGGCAGTCTTTTTTATGGGAAACTGGGGCTGTGTATGACAAATTGAACGGGTGTTGAAATTCGGATGATGCAAAAAGACTTTTTTATCATGGGAAAAGACGAAGAGCAAGTATCCGAAAAAGGGGAAAATTATTTATAATCAAGAGCGTTTCATGAATTTTCAAAAACCTTTGCTTTGACAATAAGGTAATGGGCGGAAGCCGATATCCCATATTTGTTAGAGGGAAAAATTTTCTGCGGAAAAAATCCGGACTGGCATTGAATGTTATTGACGGAAGAAAGACGTAATAATAGAGACTTCGGGCGATATGTATTTCTTCAGAGATTCTTCTGCCAAGCAATTGCCTGCGTTTAAAGATCCCTGTTTTGAATTGGCCATGGCCCGCCGGAAGGAGGAAGCCCGCTGGGGATGGATACCTTTTGCCATATTCGTCTTCTTTTTGCTTGTGTACCGCTTCTTTGGCCTTGTCATGCCGAGCAATAATGCGGACGGCTCGCAGTCATGGCTCTTTTTGCTGGTGCTGGCGGGCTGGGGGCTCCTGGGTCTCGTCCACATGGTTGTGATTCCCATCTGGATGCTGATCGCCTCCCTTCATTACTGGGAGGTGAACCGCAGGGGATTGGCTGTCGCGGGGCTGCTGTTCAGCATTTTGGCTCCTGTCAGCATGGTTTTCATGCTGTCCTGCTGGTCCATGTTTGGATAAAGGTGCATTTTCCGTCCTGAGGGGGGGAACGGTATCGCTTCCGCCAAACTTTCAGGATTCCGGGGATTGGCCTTTTCTCCGGCCTTTCAACCGGGTAAAGTGTTTCCGATGGATTTGTTCAGTTTACAGGAAGCGGAAGCGCGGGAAGGCTTTGAGCCCGGGGCGGACACTTCCGCCATGCCGCTGGCCGCGCGCATGCGCCCGCGCACCCTGGATGAAGTGGCCGGGCAGAAGCATCTGCTGGCTCCGGGTAAGCTGCTGAGACGGGCAATTGAGACGGACCGGTTTACGTCCCTGATTTTCTACGGGCCTCCCGGGTGCGGAAAGACTACTCTGGCCGCCGTCATCGCCCGGACGACGAATGCCCATTTCATGATGCTCAACGGCGTGGAATCCAATGTAGCGGACATCCGGGAAAAAATAGCCCAGGCGCAGATGAGGATGAGCATGCACGGGCGGAAAACCGTTCTTTTCGTGGATGAGCTGCACCGGTTCAACAAGGCTCAACAGGATGTTCTGCTTCCCCATCTGGAAAAAGGTACGGTCAGGTTTATTGGGGCGACCACGGAAAACCCCTATTTTGCGATTAACTCCCCCCTCCTGTCCCGTTCCCAGGTTTTTCCGCTGGAGCCGGTGCCGGAGGAGGAGCTGGCCGCCCTGCTGAAGCGCGCCCTGGCGGATGAGGTGCGCGGGCTGGGCGCATCTCCCGTGGATATGGAGGCGGAAGCCCTGAACCATTTGGCCGCCAAGGCGGACGGAGACGCCAGGAAGGCGCTCACGGCTCTGGAAGTGGCTGTTCTGTCCACTCCTGCGGGGAAAGACGGCGTCATTCATGTGGACATCTCCGTAGCGGAGGAATCCATCCAGCGCAAGGCTATCAGGTACGACCGCCTGGGGGATTCCCATTACGATACGATTTCCGCTTTCATTAAATCCATGCGCGGCTCTGACCCGGACGCCGCCCTGTATTGGCTGGGTATGATGCTGGAAGCCGGGGAGGATATCCGCTTTATAGGAAGAAGGCTGGTCATCGCCGCGTCGGAGGATGTAGGGCTGGCGGATTCCAACGCCCTGCGCGTAGCTTTGGACGCGGCGCGCGCGGCGGAAATGGTCGGCATGCCGGAAGCACGCATTCCTCTGGCGCATGCTGCGGTTTACCTGGCGACGGCCCCCAAGAGCAATTCCGCCTACGTGGGCATCAATGCCGCCATGGATGACGTGCGCAATGGAAAAACGCTGGCAGTTCCGGAACACCTGCGGACGCCAACGCGCAAGAAGCTGGCTGCCGCCGGAGGAGCGGATGCCGCCAGGCTGGAATATCTGTATTCCCACGACTATCCGGAACATTACGTACCCCAGGCCTACCTCCCGGAAGGCCGCGTGTATTACACCCCCACCGGAAACGGGATGGAACTGAGGATCAGGGAACGCATGGAATACCGCCGTCAACTGGCGGAGAACGCCGGGGAAGGCGGGAAGAAGGGGTAATTCTCCCTTGAAAACGCGGTAATGAGAAGAAGGTTTCCCTTATTGCTCCTTTGAAGCTGCCGGGAATGTTGTTCGGCTTTGGCCGGCAAGAAGCAGGGAGAGAGGGATGCTTCCGCTTGGGCGCTGGCTGGAAATTCTTCTCCCATCGGAAAAAAGGCAGGACATTCCTTGGGAATGTCCTGCCTTCGTGAAGGTTGTGAATGGCGGTTTTGTTCGTTTGCCGGCAGGAGTCAGGATTCCTTGGTCACGATGATGTCGCAGTCCGCATCGAACCATCCCTGGCCCTGGCAGTCGAAAACCAAGTCCGGCTTTTCGGAACCGGAGAGGCGCAGGGTGAATTCGCGCCCGTTTTTGTCCTGCCGGTCCTTGGGCAGTTCGCTGACTACGCGGTTGCCCTTCATGAAGCGGGGGTTGCGGATATTGCAGCCGCCGCTGTTCATCTTGAAGGTAATCTTGTAGTTTCCGGGGCCGTCAAGCATGCTGCTGACGTTGACGCGGGTAGGCGTCAGTTCCGGACGCAGGTCGTAGCCTGTGAAGTGAGGACTTTTCAGGGTGACGGGTTCCGTCAGGTAGCGGTAGTAGTTCTGGGCGCCTATTCCCATGAGGGTTTTAGGGGATATCCTGGCGATGTCCGTCAGGGTCTTCAGCGCCTGGTCCTTTTTCCCCTCATTGCGGTAGAGCCAGAACCTGGCCGCCATGACCTGTTGTTTTTGAAGGGGAGTCAGGCCGGGGGTTTTGAGCTGTTTGTTTACATAGGCATGGGCGGTTTTGTAATCCTTTGGACCGCCGTCTTTGGCGGAATCATTCACCATTCTCTGCACTTTTTCGATGTAGGGCAGATGCCTGAACGTGTATTTGAAGTGCACTCCCTTGATGTCTTCCGGATCCGCCTTCTTGATTTTTTCCAGAATATCCTTTCTGGCAGAGGCCGCATAAGGAGGAAGCTGCTGAAGCCCTTCTCCGTAAAGAAGGGCCGCGGCCGTTCCGGATGAAGCGGCGGCTTTTTCCCACAGGGCATTGGCCTTGTTTTGCTGTTTTACGGCTTCCATTGCCTGCTTCATGACGGCTGGCAATGTTTCCCTGGAGACGCCTTCCGACAGGAATACCATGTTTCCGGTGGGGGAGACCACCTGAATGGCGGGGATGTTCCAGATTTCCCCCGGGGGCTTGGGCAGTTTCTGCTCTTCTTCCGTCATTTCCTCACGCTCGTCCTGGATACACCAGAGCACGGGTTCCGGGGAGTTCTTGGCCAGGTGTTCCACAGCGCGGGTGATTTCACGTGATTTTGGGGACCAGTCCGTGCCGGCCCATACGACGATCATGTATTTATTGACGGTTTTCGCCTCGTCTTTCACGGCGCTGTAAGCGGGGAGGGCCGCCTGGACAGGGGCGGACAGGAAGAGGGCTGCGGCCAGCAGGCCGGAAACGGGATTGATGTGATGAAGCATGGCGTTAATGGAGAATTTATTTTTCGTAAACGAGGATATGGCGCAGGTGCATGAATTCCGGCTGTGCGTTTTTGGCTTCCACCTTGATCCACTTGGCTTTGGTGCCTTCCGGAGCGGTGATGACCCATTCCTTGGGCATGTTTTCCGTGGCGGCCAGGGGGAACCAGGTGGCTCCGTCCGTGGACGTGGAGACCTCCATTTTCTTCATCCGGTTTTCATTGCCGTCGCGCTTGGTGACTACCAGCCCGGCCAGGTTCACTCCGTTTTTCAGTTCTACAATGACGTTCGGATTGGCTTCCTTATCCGTATGCTGGGCTCCGCCGCAGGGACGCAGCAGGTTGATATGGTCCCAGGGGCTGTCCCACTGGCTCGTGGTGGAGCACCGGACCATGCCGTCTGCGGGCACCAGTTTCCAGCCCTGCGGAATGGACGCCTTGACCGTATTGTTCGTCGCATTGGCGCCGGAGAAAGAGGCCGCCGCTTTGCTCAAGGCCTGGAAGGCCGGAATGGAGCGGGCCGTTTCCGTGGCATAGATGGCTTTGCCGTAGGCTTCCTTCAGCTTTTTGGGGTCGGGGGCTTTCCCGGAGGTCCCGGTTTTTCCCGTTTGTTGGGCTACCTTGGCGAATGCGTTGGAGAACACGTCCGCCTGTCCGTTTTCCACAAAGTTTTTCACGCCCCATTCCAACGCCTGGCCAAAGTTGGTGCCGTCCCCCGTTTTCAGGTGGGTGGAGAGGACTGTTTCCAGATAGGCCGCTTTTTCCTGCGGATTTGCCAAGAAGGCAGATTGGGAGTCCAGCACGGGCTGGAATTTCACCGCCCATGATGTGGGAGTGGTGGCGATGGCTTCATGCAGGTCCCGGAACCAGGCAATCCGGTCCGCGGGCGGAATATCCATCAGGAATTTATTCTGTACGTCCTTGAGGATGTCGAATGCGGCAAAGCCGTTGCCCTGATAGTGGGAAAGGGCGTCCTTGGCGTAAACGTACCAGTCGACAGGCTGCATGCCTTCCTTTTCCATCAGCAGGCGTTGAAGTTCCGTGCGGAAGAACGGGTGCAGCGGTGTTTGTCTGAGCGCTTCCTCCCATGCCTGGATGGCCTTGTCCTTGTTGCCGGAAGCCTCGTCCAGCCGGGCCTGGGCGGCCCACAGGTAGGCCTGGTCCGCCTTATCGTTGTCAGCAAAGACATTTTCCATCAGCAGGTAGGAAGTAGGAGCCTGGGAGCCGAAGATATGGTTGTGCATGCCTCCGTCTGGTCCGCCGAAGCCGCCTTTCCATTCCCCCCGCTTCACGCGCACCGCGTACGCGCAGTGGCCCGGTTGTCCTACCGGATAAGCGGGGATGCCGTGGGCCTGGGCCGCCATGGTGCCGAAATAGGAGAGGCCGCCGCAAACGCCGCCGATGATCTGCGTGTTTTCCGCGGTCGTGTTAAGATCCCTCCACGGCACGTAGAAAAGGGGCCCCTGAATGGTATCGCCAAAGAAATTGTGGCCCGTATAGGGAGCGGCCCAGCAGGCGGCCGTGTACCGCCGCCAGGGGAGGTTGACGTGTTCATTGCTCCATTCATAGGATTTATCGTCCCAGGGACTTCCCACGACGAAGCGCATTTCCCATGGGCGCAGTTTGATGAATCCCGGATGCAGCCTGTTTTCCTGATGCAGTTTTTTGAAAATCCGGTAGCGGCGCACCGGATTGCTGTTGGCGGAGTTGGTTTTGAGCCTTCCCGCCATGGGGCCGGTGGAAAAGACAGAGGCCAGCCCGGTGGCCAGGGATTGGTAATTCCGGAAATCCGGGCTCTTGCCGTCCGCTTTCCAGATGTCGGAGAGGATTTGAAGGCCTTCCGGTGAATTTTCCGGAATCAGGCCTGCTCCAAGGTAAAGCTCCATCCACGCCGGGTCCTGTAGAAAGGTTTTGATGAAAGCGGCATCTTGCGCGCTTTTGGAGAAAACGGCTTTCACCTTGTCCGGTCCCGTGACGCGCAGGAGTTCGTGAATGTCCAGCAAATGGCGGTACTGCTTGTTCTGGAGCAGTTTCTGTTCGGATTTCGTTTGTTCTCCAGCCTTCAGGAGGGTGGAGCGCAGTTCCGTCTGCAGGCCATCAAAGTCTCCGGAGGCAATTTTTTGTGCCAGGGGCGCCGGCAGGCGGCTGGAGGAGGCCGGAGTTTCCGTTTCAGTTTCCGTCGGGCCCTGCGCCGCGCAGACGGGCGCCGCGAGCAGGGAAGTGCAGAGAAGAAGATGTGAAATATTCATGTGGAAGGGATTACTTGGTAATAGCAGAAAGAGGGGGGAGGGAACCAGTGCGTTTTTCGACTTATTACGATGCCGGAAGGACGTTTTTATCATCCTTCGCGGCATATTTCAGCACAAATGGTCACAGAGCATTTTGACGCCCAGGCCGATGAGGATGAGCCCGGCTCCCGCTTCCAGATGAAAGGTCGGAAAGCGGTGCAGCCGTCCGGTCAGGAAAAAGCCGGCCGCCGTGCACAGGAAGGTGGTGAAGCCGATGGCGGCGGCGGGGAGAAGCACCGCATGGAGGGTGGGGTCGGTTCCACACTGGGCGGATGAAAGGTAAATGCTGACGCCCGCTACCAGCGCGTCGATGCTGGTGGCGATTCCCACAGCCATAAGGGTAGGAAGCGTCAGGCTGGTGACGTGGGGCATATCCTCTTCTTCGTTGCGGTGATTCCAGCCTTCGCGGAGGACGTTGACCCCGAGGAAGGTGAACACGGCGAAGCCCAGCCAGTGGTCCCAGGCCGCAATATACCGGTGCACGGAGCCTGTAAGCAGAAAACCCAGCACGGGCATCAGGAATTGACCGGCCCCGGTGGACAGGGAGAGCTTGATTCCGTTGCTCAAACGCTTTTGCTTAATGAGCAGGCCGTAGGAGAACGCCACGACGAAAGCGTCCACGGAGAGGGCAAAAGCCAGGAAGATCAAGTCGGCAAGCGGCATGCTCATTGCGGAGAGGCACTCTAGGATATCCCCGGGAAAAAGCAATTTTTTTGTTCCTTGCGCTTTTTCCTGATTCCAAATGCGGCACAGGCGGGTCGGCAGGATTCCTGCTTCCGGCCGGGGGGATTTGGTTGTTTAATGATTTTTTGTTGTATTTTTCATAAAGAAAAATAAAAAACACACCCGTAAAGACACAAGAATACCGGATGGAAGTTTGAAAAAATATTCACTTTTGCTACATGGTATGATTCACGTTTGGGGATATGATATTCTGCGGCGGATGTGTTTTTTGATATAGACCTCGTCGGAATTTGTCGGCATGCTTTGTGCTTCATGGCAGTTATTCCCGTTGGCCGCCATGTTTGAAAGCATAGTTGCATTATTTTTTAGGGAATAGAAGAACGGCGGCCTTGATTGTTTAAAACCGCCGTTTGTGTCATTGGGCATGTATAATTTCTGTCGAACGACGTTTTTTTCCGTCGCCCGGCATATGTTCTTAACCTATTGACGCTTCATCTTGATTGTGTTTCGGCAATGGAATATAAGGCTGCTTTTCCTGCTAATTTTACCCGTGCTCCATCCATGCGGCAATAAAGTGTTCCACCGCGTTTGGAAGCCTGATAACCTATGATGTCGTCTTTTCCCAATCTGTTCGCCCAGTAAGGTATAATGTGACAATGACCGGAACCACAAACGGCATCCTCCGGTACTCCGCATTTGGGGGCAAAGGTACGGGAAACGCAGTCAGTTTCCGCACCTTTTGCGGTTACATGGAGCAAAAGACCGTTCAGGGCATGAACTTTTGATAGATCCGGATTAAGATTTTCGATTATTTTTACATCGTCAAACACGCATAAAAGGTCACGCCCCATATACGCTTCTCTGGGGGTAGCGCCGATAGCGTCGATCATTTGCTCCGTTACGGGAACTGATTTTAATTCATAGGCGGGGAAATCCATTTCATAAAGATCACCATGCCGTTCTACCACCAAATCACCGCTTAAAGTTTGAAAAACAACTTTTGCCGCTTCTTTTTCATGGAAGTTCAAAATAACATAGGCACAGGCTAATGTCGCATGACCGCATAAGTTAATCTCTCCACCGGGGGTGAACCACCGCAGATGATAGCTCTCCCCTTTTTTGACAGCAAAGGCCGTTTCTGAAAGATTGTTTTCAACGGCCATATTTAACATCAATTCCTCGGACGGCCATTGTTCTAAAATGCAAATCGCCGCGGGATTTCCATGAAAAACTTTGTCGGTAAAAGCGTCTATGATATATTGTCTCATTATAATATATTTATTCCAAATCAACTGTAACTTCGGTTCTGCGCAAAATTTTCAGACGAGAGCCCTGGCATCCATGCAGCTTTTTGCGGGCTTGGCGGTAAATACTTTCCATGCACCGTACTGCTTTTATATCTTAACCGTTTATTAAAGCGGGCGACCCAAAGTCCGGACGTTACTCATAAGCATTCAAGGCGGAGCCGCCGGGAAAAATGAATTGATGGACATGAGCGGTGCTTTTCAGGCTCCATGACCGCAGTTTCAAGAATGAAGGCTGGACAGTTGTTGCTGCGTAAGCTTCATCATTGATTGACAAATATGTTCCCGAACCGCACGCATGACTGGCGGAAGGGGGCATTCCGACAGTCATGCGTTGAGGATGGGAAAGAATGCTATTTGCAGTATTTTTTGATATAGGGCAACACGGCGTCCGCCCAGATGGCGTAGCCTTTTTCCGTAAAGTGCAGGTTGTCCCTGCTGATGCCGGGGAGCAGTTTGCCGGAGGAGTCCAGAAAGCGCCTGTTGATGTTGGCGTAAGTGGTGCGGGGCAGCTTGCACTGGGCCAGAATGGCGTTGATGCGGTCGTTGTGCTGGCGCAGCTTGTCCTGGGGACCTGTGCCGCGCGGGAAAATGCCCAGCAGGAGGACGTGGGTGTCCGGGAACCTGACCAGCAGGTGTTCAACGGCACCCAGAATTCCCATGGCCGTTTTTTCCGGGGCTTCCCCTCCTTTGAAATGACCGGTATTGTTGGTGCCGATCATGACGATGCAGAGTTTGGGGTCCGTTTGGGCCGGGATGCCGGAATCCGTGATGCGGTAAATCAGGTTGGTGGTTTGGTCCCCGGAAATGCCGAAATTGCAGGGATGATAGGGGGAGAACGCCTTTTCCCATATTGGTTTTCCTTCCCTTTTCCAGTAGTCCGTAATGGAATCTCCCAGGAAAAGGACGCCGCAGGGGTTGTTCTTTATTTGTTCCACCTGCTGTTCATATTGCTTCCTCCACCATTGGGGCTGTTCCCGTGGCAGCGGAGTCAGAGGGGACGGCGCAGCCGTTGAGAGAAGGGAGGCCAGCAGGGAGAAAGCAAGTATGTGCAAAATCTTCATGGGCATTTATTATACGGGCATTTTCCAAAAACGCCACATGAAAGTGGTGGCCTTTTTTGCTGTTGCGGCGTGCGGGCAGCTTTTGCGGCAGGGTGTTCCCCCTTGCCAGATTCCGGGGGGTGGTGTAGCTTGTGGGCGGTATGAGTGAGGTATCCCTGCAGCATGGAATGACGCGCCAGATGGCCGTTTCCCAGTCCATGCAGACGGGGATGCAGATTCTTCAGGCTTCCGCTTTGGAATTAAGGCAGATTATACGCCAGGCGCTGGAAACCAATCCCATGCTTGAGGAGTTGCCGGACGCTTCCCCGGAAGCGCTGGAAGACGGTCCGGACGGGGATGCCTGGAATGAGCGGGAGGACGGGTGGAACGAGTTTACGGCGGAAGGCCGCCTGTCTGGGGACGCGGCCGCCCGCCGTGATTTCATGTATGAATCCGTCGTGGCTCCGGAATCTCTGAAAACCCATTTGATGGATCAGGCGCAGCATTCCGCATTGACGGGCCGCGCCCGGGACGCCCTGTTCCTGCTGATTGACGCTTTGGACGAACGCGGGTTTCTGACGGAGTCTCCGCAGGAGCTGGAAGAGCAGGGGTGTTTCAGCATGCGGGACATGGAAGAAGCTCTGACTGCGCTGAGGGAAATGGACCCTCCCGGAGTGGGGGCGGCGGATTTAAGGGATTCCCTGCTGATCCAGCTTGAACAGCGCGGTTTGAAGCGTTCGCTTGCTTTCCGCCTGGTCAAGCGCTGCTGGCGGGAACTGGCGGCGCACAAGTATGAGGAAGCCGCACGCCTGCTGGATGTGGAACCGGGAGCCGTGGCGGAGGCTCTGGAGGTGATTAGGAGCCTGACTCCTGATCCAGGGGGGGCCTACGCCCCCGGCGGCAACCCTCATCTGCTGCCTGACGTCATTGTGGAGGAGGGGCCTTCCGGCGTGCTGGAGGTTATCCTCACTTCCGAGTATCTTCCGCGCCTGTCCATGAATGAACGGTATATGGAGTTAATGGCTGAGGGTTCCGGAAGCCGGGAGCTGAGGCAATATCTCCGCAGGGCGTTCCGTGAGGGACAGGAGCTGTTGCGGGCTTTGGATATGAGGCAGGAGACCGTTTTGCGCCTGGCCCGTGTCATTGTGCGGAGGCAGGAGGATTTTTTCAGGTCCGGCCCGTCCCGCCTGAAGGCCATGGGCATGGAAGAAGTGGCGGAGGAGATGGGGGTTCATGTTTCCACGGTTTCCCGGGCGTGCCGGGACAAGTACCTGTTGTGCAGGTGGGGGATGAAAGAATTGAGATCCTTTTTCAGTGCGGGGGTTCCGTCTGAAGGCGGCGTTTCCCCGGACGGGGCGGCTTCCAGAGCCGTGGCTGCCGGCGCCGTCCAGGAGCTGATGCGGCGGCTGATTGCGGAGGAAGATTCTTCCAAACCCCTCAGTGACGCCGGGCTGGCGGCCGCGCTGCGGGAAAAAGGGGTGAACATCGCCCGCAGGACGGTGGCCAAATATCGGGAGCAGATGAAGATACTGCCCGCTTCCCTGCGCCGGGGAATATGACAGTCCCCTATATTTTGAATTGTTTATTAATAATTTAACAATCAATGTGTTGTGTCTTTTGTTGATGAGGCGCTTTTTTTGTTTTTCTTTCCGACGGAAGAGGCGGTTGACTGATGCGGCTTTGGTGCTATAGTCCCCGCTTTATCGTGATGCGTACATTTACCTGGCCTATTGCCCTGCTGCTGGCGGGGCTTCTTTTCCAGACAGTGGCGTTTGCCGTGTTGAATACGGTTGTTCCCCTGTGGATGGAGCAATTTGATGCCGCCACCTGGGAGGCAGGGCTGGTGGGGGCTTTCTTTTTTCTCGGGAACCTGGCCGGAACGCTGCTGGCTGGCGGCGTGATTCGCCGGGCCGGGTTCAAAGGAAGTTACCAATATGCATGCCTTTTATGCGCAGTCTCCACCGTTCTGCTGCCTGTGTTTCCCGGCGTGCCGGCCTGGAGCGGCCTCCGGCTGCTGGCGGGGATCAGCTGCGCCCTGGTCTGGGTGGTGGTGGAAAGCGCCCTGCTGAGGGCCGGAACGCTGCAAACCCGCGGCATTCTGCTGGCTTCCTACATGGTGGTTTATTATCTGGGTACGGTGCTGGGGCAGTTGCTTCTGGGCTGGTTCCCCAGCGATATGCCCCTGATTGTGACGGAAGTCTGCATTTTATCAGTGGCGGGCATGGTTCCGCTGATGTTCGCGCGTCTGGAGCCGGGCAATGGACAGGTTTCATCCTCCTCCCATATAGAGATTCGGACACTGCTGAGACGCCGCAGCGTCTTTCTGGGTGTTGTGGGATGTGTGATTTCCGGCGTGGTATTGGGTACTATTTATTGCCTGATGCCCCTGTTTCTGAAGCACCAGGGAATGGACCACTCTTCCGTGGGATACTGGATGGCCCTGCTGATTGCCGCTGCCATTCTGGGGCAGTGGCCCATGGGGCGGCTGGCGGACAGGTACGGCCGCGCTTTCGTCATGAAATGCCAGTCCCTGCTGGTGGCGGCGGCCTGTGCCGGGCTGATGCTGAAGGGGGGGCTGATGGCTCCCTCCCTGATTGCTCTGGGGCTGGCCGGATTTTCCCTGTACCCTGTTGCCATGGCCTGGGGATGCGAGGAAGCTTCCCGGGATGAACTGGTGACCATGAACCAGCTTCTGCTGTTGAGTTATTCCCTGGGCACGCTGGCCGGCCCTTCCCTGACTTCGTTCCTGATGCAGAGGTATTCCGACAATTGGATGCCTATGGTTATTGCGCTGGTGGCCCTTTCCTTCATGCCTGTGCTGATGCTGGGCGGCGGCCACGGAAGGAGAAAGCTGTCCCGGTAACGGGGAGAGAGGGAAACGTCAGGATGCTTTCTCGCCCTGGCCGGCGTTTTTTGCCGGTTCGGGCGCGTCGTTGTCCGCTACCTGGTGGATCATGTCCGTCAGCGCCTGCACATACTCTTCCGTACGGGCATCCGTGACGGGATACTTGCACCGGCAGGAGACCGTGGGAATGCCCAGGACCGCATAATGGCGGTCATTGCCTGTGAGGGCGGAAGGTTCCCGGTGGAAGGTAGCGGGCGCCTGCTCCCAGGATTTGGCGAAGGGGGCGGCGCACTGGCCAGCAAATTTCTTGCCGTGCGGGGTGGTCGTGAACAGAACGGCTTCCCGGTAGGATTCCGGGCCCGGCTGTTTTCGTTCCCCTCCGGCATCCAGCTTCTGGGGTTCCAGATTGATCATGCCCAGGATGTTGGTTGCTCCAATGCTGCCGCTTAGGGTGCTGGCATGCACGCAGGCTCCGGAAGAGATGGATTTCCCTGCGGGCTCCGCTCCGTTCGCGTATGCGACAAAATAGATATTGTGATTGGTGGGGATGTCTTTCAGGCCTCTCGCCGTCTCCAGCAGCAGGGCCGTTCCGCTGCCGTTGTTGCGCTGTCCGCTGGAATCATAATTGGCTCCCACGACGATGCTTTGATTGTTGGAATACAGGCCGGGCTTGTAAACCAGGATGTTGTAAATGGCCGCTCCTTTTTTCACGTTTCCTCCGGATACGGGCTGCATGGTGACGGCGTACCCCATGTCCGAGAAATTCCCGGCGATGTATTTGGCGGCGGCGTCCATGGATTTGGGCTGGCTGGCGTTTCTTTCCCCGATGTCTTTTTGCAGGACTTCCGTGTGTTTTTCCATGCGTGCGCCCAGGGTCCGCGGCGTTTCCTTCCCTCCGGAGGAAAACATGGGAAGAAATGTGCAGGAGGAAAGACCGGTGGACAGCAGCAGGAATCTGGAAGACAGGACGGCGGAGGGATGCATGCGGGGCATCATGGCTTTACAGGGTTTCAATATAATGCAGTTCACGGGCAATCTGGGCTGCCAGGGGGATCTTCATGTGGTCTGGCAGGACGCTCCAGGTATAGGTTTCCACCTCCAGGTGCGGTTGCGGGCCTTTGCGGCCCCGGAGGAAATTATGCGTTTTCAGGATGAAGTCTTCCGTGCTTTTCAAGGGTGGTTCCGGTGAAGCGTACAGGGGAATGTGGTAATGAATGCGCCATTGGGAATCCCGTATTTCCTCTGCATAGTCCCGTCCATAGGCCAGGGCATTGGGCAGGTCCGGGAAAAGCATGGCGCCTTCCCGGTGGAGGATGCTGGTCTGATGGAAATAAACGCCGTCGTCAAACTGCCGGAGGCGTTCCAGGTCTTCCTCCCCGCATATGCGGCATTCCAGGGCGTTGGAAAATTGCACTTTGCAGAGGGCGATGTTGTTTTCCTCCCAGGCGGAGAGGGTGAATTCCGGTTCTTCCCGGAGAATGGCGAAATGGCAGGTATCGTATGTCAGCCCCAGGTGACGTTCGATAAGTTCGGGACGGCGGGAACGGTTGCGAAGGCCGTTGAAAAAACGGATGGCTCCATCCGTATCGTGAAAATGGCCGAAGGGTTCCGGTTCCAGCCCCAGCTGCATCAGTCGGCCGGTCTGCCTGCCCAGCACATCCAGGAATCCGCTCATGGCGTCCAGCCGGGAGAAGATGCGTTCTTCATCCGCATGAAACCAGCTGTGCGAGGCAGGGAGCGTGCTGACGGTCAGCCTGTCAGCCTGTTCGTCACCAATGAGTGCCAGAATGCGGAACAGGTTGCAGGTGTATTCAAAACGTTCCGGTGTAGTCCAGTCCGGCTGGAAAACGCGTTCTTTCACGCGCTGCCCGTGGAAATTTCCGTAAGGGAACCCGTTAAGGGTTTCTACGCGCGCGCCCTGGTCTTCCAGCCATGATTTCAGGGTTTCCGCGGCGTGCGGCGTTGCCAGAAGCTCCGCTGCCGCCCTGGCGGACAGGCGCAGGCCGATGCCCAGGGGGAGATCCTTCAGAGGGGAGTCCATCGCCGCGAGTTCCTGCCTGATGCGGGGAACGCAGGTGAAAAGAGCCTCCCTGGTTTCCGCCCAGGATTCTGCGGGATGAATATTGGTACAATAGGAAAGCATGAAGGCGTGTGCGATGTAAGGGGAACGGCGTTTTTCTGCAGGATTTTTTTCTTGCCTAAATACGGTTCCGCGCAGAAGGAAAATTTCATGGAGTTCCGCTTTTTGGCGTCATCCGGGAGCTTTCCCCGGCAAGTGGAGTGCCTGCGGAGCCTTTCAACTTCCGGAACAGGGTGTCATTGGAGCAATAAAAAACAGGCCGCCTGCAAGCTGGGCCTGTTTTTGGAAGAGGAGGCATTTGCCCCGGCCCGGAAACACGCCATGGAGGCGCAAAAGCTTCGGGCCGGGGAAGATTGCCGGCTGTTACTGGACGATGCCCAGCGGAGCAGTCGTTTTCCAGTCTCCGCGGGTGAAGTCCGGGAACACCTGGGGCATGCCGCCCTGGGCCACGGAGTATTCGGAAAGCTCGGAGACGGAGGACCAGAAGGCTCCTTCATAAACGTTCTGGTCCATCGGTTCGCCATTGCGGAGGCATTCGATGATGCGGAAGAGCATCACGAAGTCCATGCCGCCGTGACCGCCCATCTTCAGGGCCAGCGGCCCGATTCTCTTCCAGAGCGGGTGATCGTACTTTTCAAAAATGGGGGCCAGTTTTTCTTTGCCTTCAATCCATTCATGATAATTTCCGTTGCCCAGCTTTTCCCCGGCTACGCGGGTCGGGAAGCCGGCCAGGGTGCCCTGGGTGCCCTGGATGAGATTCAGGCGGGAGTAGGGGCGCGGACTGGTTTCATCCCATTCCACCAGGACGGTGCGGCCCATGGTGGTCTTGATGATGGAAGTATTCATATCGCCGCAGGCAAAGTCCAGCTTGTTCCACTTGTGGTCCGCCGGGAAATTTTTCTTGGCATACGCGGCGCGGCCCAGGGCCGGGCTGGAGAAGGAGACGAGCCTGCCGAAGCAGTCGTCCTTGCGGGCCAGATTCATGTACTGGGCAATGGGGCCGAGGCCGTGCGTGGGATACACGTTGCCGTTGCGCTTGGCGTAGTGATAGGTTCTCCAGGAACCGGTGCCGCGTTCCACCTGCTTCATCTGTCCGCGCAGTTCATGGATGTAGGCGGCTTCTCCGTACAGCAGGTCGCCAATGACGCCCTGGCGTACCATGTTCAGGTACATGAGTTCCTCACGTCCGTAGTTGACGTTTTCCATCATCATGCAGTGCTTCCTGGTTTCTTCGGAGGTATCCACGATTTCCCAGAGTTCCTTGATGGAGACGGCCATAGGCACTTCCACAAAGGCGTGGGCGCCCATCTTCATCACGTCGCAGGTAACACGGCAGTGCCATTCCCAGCTGGGGCAGACGATGACGGCGTCCGGCTTGACTTCCTTCATCATGCGCTTGTAGTCTTCCGGTCCTTTCGTGAAAATGGGGGGGCGCTTGCCCGTCTTCTTTTCCACGACGTCCGCACTGCGCTTGGCCCAGTCTTCATACAGGTCGCAAATGCCGACAATTTCCGCACCTTCTATAACGGCCATCTGGCCCACGTGCATGGAACCGCGTTCACCCACGCCGACAAAGGCCACACGCACCTTGTCCAGCTTGGGAGCCCTGAAGCCGCCCATGTAGATGGCGCCGGGCTTGCGCGGGGGCCACGTGGTCATGGGGCCGATGTTATTCGGGTCCGGAATGGTGATTTTCTTGGGAGCCAGGGGGGCTACTTCCTGGGCGTTGGCAAAGGAACCGGCAGCCAGGGCGCCAGTGGCCAGGCCCAGGGTCTGAAGGAAACGACGGCGTGATGATGAATTATCCATGGATGGTAATTATATAAAGGATTTGAATCCCCAGTTTGCCATAGATACTGAGGTTTGAGAATCTTTCTTTCACAGATGGTGAAAAAAATGCATTCCTCTGTAAAAACGGAATATCCCTGATTCCTGGAAGGAATCAGGAGGGAATGCCGCCGCCTTTTGAAAATCCCGGACATGAAAAAAGCCCCAGTCCTGCAGCAGCGCGGGAAGGACGGGGCCTGTAAGGGCATCATCCGGTTGTGCCGATGTTGCATGCCGTTGCTTGGGAATAAAACAGGGGAGCGAGCGTATCGCCGCTCCGCGTTCCGAAGGATCGGCCCTGCATCGGAGGACATCCGGAGGGTGTTGTTTGTTGCCGCCGGCGCTTGGCTGCCGTTTCCGTTCCCGGCGACGGGGAAGATTATTCCGTTTCCTGCGGCTTCTATTCAGGGGACCCTGGTAGGGGGCCGCGTGCCGTGGAATCGGGATCATCTCCCCGATCATCCGTAGATGGTCCGGTTATTGCGCCATGCCGGCGGCGGGAAGTTTTGGCGCCGCAAGCCTGGCATAGGCTTCATTCAGAGCCTTGCCCAGCCTGGGGCGGAAAGCGGTGGTGGCGGGCAGCTGGGTGCCTTCCATGCCGCAGGAGCGGAGGATGTCCGGGATGGACGGGGCCAGAGTGCGCTTCATGATGTTCGTGCAGTCTTCCAGGTCCACTCCGTATTTTTCCTCCATCAGGTTCTTGATGCGGTCCGCCATCTTTTTCATCCTCTCAATCTGTTTTCTGGACATGATCGGCTGGATGATTTCATTCGGGTCGGGGACGTAGCCGATCAGCATTCCAATGGCCCGTTTCAGATCTTCCGGCAATTCCGTTACATTGCCGCTGTTAAGGACCTGAGCCAAAACCTGATAACTGCTGGTGGCGTTTTCGTCATAATCATGAATGCCCGAGGCCAGCGCCACGCCTGCGATGCTCTGCACGTAGCGGGCTACTTCCGGGGAATAATTTCCTTCCACGAAAGTGGAGGGAACGTCATCCGCGTAAGCCTGCATGGCGGCCTGGCAGGCGAGGGAACCGACGGTGCCCGCGCATAGTGTCCTGATGATGAACGAGGTTATTTTCATGATTGAAACTCCGGTTGAAGCTTCCCGACTGGAACGATTAGGAGAACCGTTTGCAGCAAGTGAGACCGCGTTGACTTCAATTCCGTTCAAAAGTTTTTTGAATGATTAAAATCATGCTTCCGCACGGCTGCCGTTCCTTCCGTACCCTTTCCGCGGCTTCCTGCGGGGAGCGGAACGTTTTTCCTGCATGGAGCTGCTACTTTTCCTGCGCGCTTCTGGGACCGCGCGCAATTCAGCCGGGACGGAGGCGCTGGAAGCGTGCACGGGAAGGAGGCGTTCCAACAGCTTGTGCACGTTCCTGGCTTTCCTGATTTCCTCCGGGGAACAGAGAGCGATGGCTTGTCCGGCGGCTCCGGCACGCGCCGTGCGGCCGATGCGGTGCACATAGACCTCCGGTTCTTCCGGCAAATCATAGTTGATGACAAGCCGTACGTCTTTTACGTCAATGCCGCGGGCGGCGATGTCCGTGGCGACGAGGACAGGCGTTTCCCCGGAACGGAATTCACGGAGCATGCGTTCGCGCCTGCCCTGGCTTTTGTCCCCGTGAATGGCGGAAGCCGGATAATCCTTTCCGGACAGGAAGGAGGCCAGGCGGTCTGCTCCATGCCTGGTCCGGGTAAAGATAAGCGTGCGGCCAGGGAGCTCCTGCTGTTTCAGCAGTTCCAGGGTAAGGAGCCTTTTTTCCGACTGGGAGCCGACCATGCAAAGGAACTGTTCTACCCTTTCCGCCGTGGAGGAGGGAGGGGAGACTCTCACCGTTTCCGGTTTCTGAAGCAGGGTCTGGGCCAGTTGCCGGATATTGTCCGGCATGGTGGCGGAAAACATCTGCGTGTGGCGTTTCCTCGGGATTTTGGAGACGATTTTTTTCAGGGCCGGGGCGAATCCCATATCCAGCATATGGTCCGCCTCATCCAGAATCAGGGTTTCCACGCCGTCCAGACTGACGGTCCGGCGTTCCAGATGGTCGATCAGTCTGCCGGGCGTGGCTACCAGAATATCCAGGCCTCCGGCCAGTTCCTTGAACTGGGAAGCATACCCCACGCCTCCGAAAATGACGGCGGTGGACAGATGCAGCCCTCTGGCGTAGGCGCGGATATTTTCATGAATTTGCGCAGCCAGTTCCCGGGTGGGACTCAGAATAAGCGCCCTTACCCGGCGGCCCGGCGGCTTTCCGGAACGTTCTGAAAGCTGTTGAATAAGGGGCAGGGCGAACGCGGCCGTTTTTCCGGTTCCGGTTTGCGCCAGCCCCATCAGGTCCTTGTTCTGCAGCAACAGGGGGATGCAGGCTGCCTGGATGGGAGTGGGGGTCTTGTACTCCAGATTCTCCAGTTGGCGGAGAATGGGAGCCGACAAGCCAAGCTCCCTGAATGTAGTTGATACCATGTCTGTGGATGTGTCTGTGAATGCGCCTCGGCTGCAATGAACTGACGGAATCACGGCAATAACGGAACAAAAAAGCCCGCAGGAGCGATACTGAAAAGATCAATACGGAGACGCCCGTATTCCGCCAACCGCAAATGACTATCAACAATCAACAACCAAACACCATTCGGCGGGAACGGCTTTATCAAAGCACGGCGAAAATCTCCTGTCAAGGAAAATAAAAACGTTTGTTCTGTTAGTGTTCCGTATCTCCGCTTTAAAAACAGTTCTTGTCATGATTTTTTTATAGAAATTGAATATGAATAAATTACCGGATGAAGCGGGTGAGGAATCCGCCGTCAACCCTAAATTCTGAATATGAATGACTGATTAATTTCTGGCGGACAATTTAGGGGGGAATACCCAAGAGTCTCTTTTCCTGTTCCGGTACAGGTTTTATCTGCATCAGGGAGCCGGCTGACATGTTAGAGGCCGCATGTCCCAATCAGCGGATTCCTCATCCGTATATTTTCCTTTGAATAGACGATGTTGAATTAGTTATGTCCCTTAAAACAAAAGTAAAGAATGGAATTGGCATTTTTCTTGTCGTGTTGTCCGTATGTTGCGGCAGCCCTCTTTTTGCGGGGCTTCAGCCGGAAGAGGGGATGGATTTGAGCAAACCCCGGATTTGGACGGCGGTGACAGGCCATCAATTAAAGGCAGCGTATGAGGGAAGAGATGGCAACAAAATCCGGTTGCTTGCAAATGGTGGAAAAATAAAAACCATTTTACTGGAAAAACTTTCAGAAGCTGATCAGCGGTTATTGGAGCATCTGACGCGGGAGGAAAAACGGAGCGGGGAAGCTGGCTTTCCGGATTCCGGCAGGAATGGCAAGGAGCATCCATTTGTCGGATTTCTTGCTGAAGCGAAACAAAAACGCCTTGATGGAGAAGAAGGTGTGGAATATTACCAGAATCTGATTGATGCTCTTTATGAAGAAATGAAAAAATATGAATTCGGGTATCCGAAAGATTTTATTAAAGAAGATGGTTTGTTCAATATGAAATATTTAAAAAGCGTTCACGGTAAGAAAAAACGAATTTCTGAGCGCGTAAATCTTTTTACGGGAAAACATTTATTTACTCCTTCCTATGGTAATGAACCTCGTTGGGAATGGGTGGATCAGAAAATAAATTTTGTCATAGAAGGAGATCTTATCCGACTTAAACAGCAAGATACTCTGTATGCAAAAAATAAGGAAAAAATGGTGGAATTCGGTATTCTGATTAATAAGAAAAAGCGCAATGCTGAAAACTATAAAGCTTGGTATACGGAAGACAGCAACGATTATTTGTACCGGTTGGAAGCTTGCGTGAATTCATCTGATGACGGCAGGTTCGTCATAGACAGAATGAATAGAGAGGAATGGCTGCATTTATGTGCTCACGATACGAAGAAAGGAATTTTCTATACTTTAAAAATTTTGGTTGATGAAAATGGAAAAATAACAATCAGAAATTCCGAAGAAGGCTCATTCCTGTTTTTTGCCACAGTTCCCAAAAACAGGGGGTCTAAAGATGTTTTTGCTTATCCGAGAAATAATGACAGGCTTGTTTTTAATTCAGTATACAGCATAGCTGTTGCTTTGGGGAGATACGATAGGAACGGCTTTCTTATGGATTTGGAAACGCTGTGGGATGGCGTGGAAAAGAGGGGGCATTATATTAATGCCAAACCTTCGGGCAAACATGATGATCCTTTAAATGTTTTTGCGGAACGCAATGTCAAGGACAGGTAAGGCGACTTGAGAGCCGTGGAGGCGTTCATCTTCCGGAAGAGGGGATGGACAGCTTGAACGTTCCAAGGCTTCAGGCATGTGCAGGAAGGGCGACAGCGGAAGATTCCGCATGCATTCTTTCATACAGGAACCCGGCGGAATGAAATCATGCTCCCGGTATATGAAATGTCCCGGAGAATGAACAATGTTGCCTCTGTCTCCGGACGGATGGGGGAAAAGGCAATTTTCAACGCTGCAGGAATTTGCGGGCGCCCGCGCAGTAAACGGCTCCGGAATAAACGGTCAGGATGACGGAACCCCACAGTGTAACCTGGTACAGCAAGTTGGAAGCGCCGGAACCGTGCCACAGGCAGAGCGCGGCCAGCCGGTCCGTGATGGAAGGCAGGTATTCCGGCGTATGCGTCCATGTCAGGGCCAGCAGGCAGGCGATGCAGAAGGCCAGCTGGAAGGCGGTTTTCCATTTGCCGGACGTTCCCGCAGGGATGATGACGCCATGATCCTGCGCAATCTGGCGCAGTCCGGTGACCAGGAATTCCCTGCTGATGATGAGAATGGTAATCCAGGCGGGGCAGAGCCCTTCGCCCGTCAGGTAAATGAAGGCGGCGGAGACGGCTATTTTATCCGCCAGGGGGTCAATCAGCTTGCCGAAGGTGGTGACCTGATTCAGGCGGCGGGCCAGGTAGCCGTCCAGCCAGTCCGTGCAGGCAGCCAGAATGAACGTGACCAGCGCGGCCAGGTATCCCCAGGAATACCGGTCCGCGACGCTGACTGCTGCCGTAAAGACGACTACCAGGGCAATACGCGTCAGGGTAATGGCATTGGGCAGGTTCAGCATACCGGTTTATTAGGGGACAGATGGCTGCCCGTAGCAAGCTTTTTTGCTGGATTCAGGAATGAAATTTCCGGAAAACGGCGCACGGAAAAAAGCGAAGGGAATACGAAGATACGGGCAGCCGGGCGCATGATGCGTGCGTTTCAGTTCCTGCTTCCCGTTTCCGCTGTTTTGCGTCGATTAATTTCCGATCATTTTGTAGAAGTCTTCCTCGGAAATGACGGGCACGCCCAGTTTGAGGGCCTTGTCCCGCTTGGAGCCTCCTCCGCTGCCTGCCAGGAGGCAGGAGGTGGATTTGGAGATGGCTCCGGTGGCTTTTCCCCCGTGGGAGGCGATAAGCTGTTCAAAGTAATCCCGCGGATGGCTGAGCGTTCCTGTGATGACGAAGGTTTTGCCGGACAGGGAGCCCGCCGGGATTTCGAGAAGGCTGGCCCGGTAAGATTGGGATTGGGGATTGATGCCCAGTCCGTGCAGGACGTCCATGGTATGGTTCCCTGCTGCGGAGGCGAAAAAGCTCCGGAGGGATTTGGCCGCCGCCACGCCGATTTCAGAGCCATAGCTGAATTTGGCCGTGTTTTTACGCAGGTAGCCCGTTGCCAGATAGGGAGCGGTCAGGCGGTCGATTTCCTCCATCAGTTCCTGGTGGCGCTCCTGTACCGCCTCTGCGGAAAGCGCGCCTTCCTTCACCGCCTTTTTGTTTTCGCGGGTGTTGGGGTTGGTTTTGGCGGCCTGTTCCACCAGTTCATCCAGGCGGACGATGTCCCGGAGGTAGGGCGAATCCGCCACATGCTTCAGGTCGGGATGCGTGTCCGCCAGCGCCTTGGCGACAACTTCCCCCACCAGGGGAATGCCGAAGGCGATGAGCCAGCGCTCCAGAGGAAGCCCGCGCGCGTTTTGCAGGGCGTCCAGCGCTTTCCGGGCATTCTTCTCCCCGTAACGGCGCGGTTCTTCCGGCGTGCCCAGGTTCAGGTTGGCGAGCTGGTCCGGCATCAGGGAGAAAAGGTCCAGCGCGGAGGACGCCAGTCCGGAGCTTCTCAGCGCTTCCGCCACGGAAGAGCCGATGCTTTCCACATCCAGAGCGGACCGGGAACAGAAATGGGTGATGCCCGTGACGGCCTGCGCGGGGCAGGTGAAGTTGGTGCAGCGCCAGGCTACTTTCCCTTCTTCCTTCATGATGGGGTTGCCGCAGGCGGGGCACAGCCCTTTCGTAGCTTCCAGGATGCTGTAGGGCCTGGCGTCCTGCGGGCGTTTGGAAAGGTTCACTTTCAGAACGGCCGGGATGATTTCCCCCGCCTTTTCCACCAGCACCGTATCGCCTATGCGAACGTCCTTCCGGTCGATTTCATCCTGGTTGTGGAGGGTGGCCCGCGCTACCGTAGAACCGGACAGCAGCACAGGCTGCAATTCCGCCACAGGTGTCAGCACCCCGGTGCGTCCTACCTGCACGACAATATTCAGCAGGGTGGTTTCCTTCTGTTCCGGGGGGAATTTATACGCCGCCGCCCAGCGGGGCGCGCGAGCCGTAGCTCCCAGCGCTTCCCGCGTAGCCGTGGAGCTGATTTTAATAACGGCTCCGTCCGTGCCGTAGGGGAGCGTATGGCGGAGCCTGTCAATATCCCGCACGGCCTGGCGGGTGGATTCCAGGCTGTCCGTGTAATACACCGGCTCATTGCAGGGGATGCCGCAATGGCGGAGCATGTTCCAGAAGTCTTTTGCGTCCCTGAGTTCCGGGCCTTCATACGCGCCCAATCCGTGGGCCAGGAAGGCCAGCGGCCGGGCGGCCACCTGCCGGGGGTCCATCTGCTTGAGGGTTCCGGCGGTGGCGTTGCGCGGGTTGGCGAATGCGGGGAGCCCGTCGGCGTCCCGTTCTTCATTCAGTTTGGCAAAGGCTTCATTGGGCATGAAGACTTCCCCGCGCACTTCCAGCACGGGCGGCGCGCCGGGGGGGAGGGTGAGGGGGACGCTGCGGATGGTGCGGACGTTGGCCGTTACGTCGTCCCCCACGTCTCCGTCTCCGCGCGTGGCCGCATAAGCCAGCTTCCCATTGCGGTACATGATGGAAAGGGCCACTCCGTCAATCTTGGGCTCAACGGAGACGGGCACGTTCTCCGTTTGCAGCGCCCTGGACAGCTTATGGTAGAATTCCGCCAGTTCTTCATCCGGTACGGGGGCGTCCCGCTGCTCAAAAATGTCGTCAATAGACAACATGGGCACCGCATGTCTGATCTGGTTGAAGCCCTGGAGAGGGGCGCCGCCTACGCGGCGCGTGGGGGAGTCCGGATCCGACAGTTCGGGATGGGCTTTTTCCAATTTTTCCAGCTCCAGGAACAGGGCGTCATATTCCGCGTCGGAAATCTCCGGTTCCGCCTGTTCGTAATACAGACGGTTGTGGCGGCGCAGTTCGGAACGCAAATAGTCTATGCGGCGGTGAGCGGGGTCCTCCGCGTTTCCGGGTTGGTCGGTGCCGGCATTTTCCCGCGCCTCCCCGGCCCGGGGTGCCGTTTCATTTGTTGCCTGCTGTGAAGGCTGTTTGCCGGCTGCCAGGGAAAAAAGGTCTTCCTCCATAGGAAAAATGAGTGGGGAAAATGGCTATTTGCTCAGTTTGATGACGGAACAGGGAGTTTTGGAATGTTCATGAGCCTTGAACAGGACCGTTCCGTTGACGACGGGAAGGGCGGTGTTGTCCCCTAGAAGCAATGCTTTGGAATAGCCGGCGGGCAGGGTGACGGCTGTTCCCCCGTCATTTTCGTAGCCGGTGGCATCCAGCGGCTGCATGCGGGCGTGTTCCGCTCCCGCCGTCAATTCTTTCATGGTTCCTTCACTGGGCGGCTGGGTCGGCTCCTTGTCCGGCGGGGGAATCAGGAAGACGAAGATATCCCCCTGCCGATTGATGGTGGCAGGCTGGTCCAGCTGCATGAATGCCCGTGTTCCGTACACGGCTTCACCGTTGATGTTGAGCCATCGGCCTACGCCGCGCATGGTGGCGGCCACTTTTTCCGGAATGGTGCCGTCCGCCATGGGATTGACGTTCAGCAGAAGATTGCCTCCCTTGGTAACGCATTCCACCAGTTTTTCAATGATGGTTTCCGGAGATTTGATGTTGGTGTCGTAGCGGTTGTAGCCCCATTTGTCGCTTACCGTCATGCAGGATTCCCAGTCCACGCCGGGATATCCGCGCCGGGGGATGAAGCGTTCCGGGGTAATATAGTCCCCGCAGCGCAGGTCCAGCGTGCCGGCCTGGTTTTTGTTCAGGCCGGAATAAGCGTACAGGCGGTTGTTCATGATGACGCCGGGATTGATGGAGCGCACCATGTCCATCAGTTCCGGCGCCTTCCAGCCTTTGGCCCCCTCCATGGCTCCCTGGGAGTAATCCCACCACATGATGTCGATGGGCGCGTAACGGGTCATCAGCTCCCGGACCTGGGCGTGCAGGTATTTCTGGTAGGAGGCGTGGTCGCGGGGAATGTTTTTCCTGTTAAGCATTGCCGCCTGTCCCGCAGGGTAGCAGAGGTCCGGGCAGATGGTGTTGTCATAGGACGGGTGATGCCAGTCAATAACGGAGTGGTAGAGGCCCACTTTCAGGCCGCGCTTGCGGCAGGAGTCCACATATTCGCGGATGATATCCCGGTTCACGGCGCTTTTGGCGTCGTAATCCGTCAAGGCGCTGTCAAACAGGCCGAAGCCTTCATGGTGCTTGCTGGTGAGCACTACGTATTGGCAGCCCGCATCCCGGGCGAGCTGGGCCCATTCTTCCGTCAGGCCTTCCCTGGGCTTGAACAGGGGCAGAGCTTCCGCGGCGTAGGTATCCGTATCCACTTCCACGTTTTTTTGAATCCATTCGGAACCTCCGGGCCTGCCTTTCCATTCCCCGGCCAATCCGGAATACAGGCCGTAATGGATGAACATGCCGAATTTGGCATCCCTCCACCATTCCATGCGCCGGTTGCGTTCCCCCGCCGTTTCCCTGACAGCGGCATGGTTGGCATCCGCAGGGAGGGGGAGGCCGGGCGCTGCTGCCGAAAATTCCGCGGGAACGGTGGCCGGGGAACCCTGCTTCATTCCGCCGTCGCGCAGCCGGGCTGCGAACTGTTCGTCCAGGGCCAGCGCAGGCTGTCCGTTTTCCGTAATGATTTTAGTGGCGGACTGCTGGGCCGGGGCGGGAAGTCCCAGAGTGACGGCCAGGGCGGCAATCGTGGCTATGTTCATGGTTGTTCAGAATGGTGTGAGGCTGGGGGGGGGAAGGCTGAACCTGCTTAAATGACGTCCGTATCCGCGTAGCTGCCCAGAATCTTCAGCATGGAGCAGTGCTGCTCCAGCTCCGGAAGGGTTTCCCGTAAGGGGGATTCCTGAATGTGGCCGGCGGCATCTATGTAAAAGACGTATTCCCAGTTGATGACTTTGGACGGGCGGGATTCAATGCGTATCAGGTTATTGTTGTGCCGCTGGAAGCAGTTGACTACTTCCGCCAGGGTGCCGGGTTTATGCTGGATGCGGATGAGCAGGGAGGTGCGGTCCCTGCCGCTGGGCTGCGTTTCCTGGCGTCCGATGACGGCAAAACGGGTGGTGTTGCAGGACTGGTCCTGCACGTCTTCTTCCAGGATGTTCAGGCCGAACAATTCCGCGGCCAGCGGACAGCCGAGGGATGCCGCGCCCATGGCGGCGTTCTCCTTGGCAAGAATGCTGGCTTTCGTGGTGGAGGACGTTTCCACGAGTTCCGCGTTTGGGAAATGCCGCTGGATCCAGTTCCGCGTCTGGCCGAGAACCTGGGGGTGGGAATACAGGATGCGGATGTGTTCCCGCGGAATATCCGCCATCAGGCTGTTGCGGATGTTCAGATTGATTTGGGCGCAGATTTTGAGGGGAGAGGTGACGAAAAGATCCATCACGGCGGTGACGGAACCTTCCGAAGAGTTTTCCACGGGAACTACGCCGTACTGGGCCTTCCCCCGGTCCACCATGTCAAACACGTCCTTGAAGCTCTGGCACGGAATGAGTTCGCAGCTTTTTCCGAACTGCTTGAGGGCCGCCTGGTGGCTCCAGGTTCCTTTGGGGCCCAGGTAGGCAATGGTCAGGCCGCCTTCCAGAAAGAAGGAGCAGGAAATGATTTCACGGTAAATAGCCTGGAGGGAGGCTTCCGGCAGCACGCCCGCATTCAGGCGGTTCAATTTGTTGAGCAGGGCCGTTTCCCGTTCGGGAACGAAGATGGGGGAATTTTTTTCCTTTTTAATGCGGCCGACTTCATGCACCCATTCGGCGCGTTTTTTTAACAGCTCTACAATCCGGGCGTCCACCTCGTCAATGGCCAGACGCGCTTTTGTCAGGGCGATGGTCTGTTCATCCGTATTTCCGCTTTTTTGCTGCCTGGGGGGATTGTCCGGAGAGGCGTCCTCCCCGTGGTGCGTGGTCTCCATGTCTCTGTGAAAGCTGTGTGGTTAAAGCCGTGTCAGGGTAGCGGTTCCGGGGGGGCAAATCAAGATTAAAGGGGAGGTCTCCGCCGCGGATTCTTCTTGCATGCCCGGAAGATGCCGGGCAGGTTCATTTCTCCTTGATTGATGAAAAGAATATTGTTCCCGGCTGACTGTGACCGTGGACGCTCCTGCCGGAAAGGGGGCGTAAGAAGGTGAACGGCGGGTCTGTTGTCGCATCTTTGTCCGCAAGGATGGGGGCGCCGGATGACGGCGGATTGCTGACGAAGGCCGGGCCAGCTCTGGGATTTGAATATGGCGCTTTCCCGTATTCTGTCCGTTGAAGCGGCTTCCGCTGCCGGGAAATGGCGGGGAGGTTTAGTTCCGTCCCCCGTCTTCCTGTACCGGGCGCGGCTCCGGGATGGCCCCGTAAAGCCCGTTGGGGAAGAGCTGGAGCCACGGCGTGTATTCCGGCGGGACGGGCGCTTCGAAATCCATGCGCTTTCCCGTGCGCGGGTGGTCGAAGCCCAGCCGCCACGCGTGGAGCATGAGTCTGCCGGGTTTTGCCTTTTGCCGGGCGGGTTTGGCGTAAATGGGATCCCCGATGAGCGGATGGCCCAGATGGAGCATGTGCACGCGTATCTGGTGGGTTCTGCCCGTGTGCAGCGTGCACAGAACCAGGGAGGAGTCCGTGGACGGGTCTGCGCAGAGCAAATCGTAGTCCGTAATGGCGGCTTTCCCGGAACCGGGATTGACTACTGCCATTTTCAGGCGATTGACGGGATGGCGGCCGATATGGGTGAAGACCGTGCCGGAACTTTGGGAAGGAATACCCTGGACGACGGCCAGATAACGCTTTTCCGTGCTTCGGGCCGCGAACTGCGCCGTCAGGGACTGGTGGGCGCCGTCATTTTTTGCGATGACCAGGCAGCCGGAGGTGTCCTTGTCCAGGCGGTGGACGATGCCCGGGCGTTCCACTCCGCCGATGCCGGAGAGGTCCCCGCAGTGGTGGAGCAGGGCGTTTACGATGGTGCCGTCCGGGTTGCCGGCCGCGGGATGCACGACCATGCCGCTTTCCTTGTTGATGACTACCACGTCTTCATCTTCATACAGGATGTCCAGGGGGATATCCTGAGGCTGGGCTTCCGCCGGTTCCGGTTCTGGAATGCGGACGGTGATGGAATCACCGCGGGAGACGGGGTTTTTAGGCTTGGCGGGAGAGCCGTTGACCAACACATCCCCGCTTTTGATCAGGCTCTGGATCCTGGAGCGGGAAAGCTCCGGAAGGTGGGCGGCAAGGTATTGATCCAGGCGGATTTTCCCGTCGGCGTCGTCCGTAGTCAGATTCATGTTCCGTGGCGTTTGGTCAATGGCTGTAGGCGGAGGGAGGCAGGTCAATAAAGGTATAATCCAGCCCGTAAACATCCTTGAGAAGAAGCCCCAGGGCCTTTACGCCGAACGTCTCCGTAAAGTAATGGCCGCCGAAGACCAGATTGACGCCCAGTTCCTGGGCCAGGGGGATGTTCCAGTGGGAGCCTTCCCCGGTCACGTAAGTGCGGCAGCCGAGGGCCGCTGCCTGGGCAAGATCGTCTCCCGCGCCTCCGGTACAGATGAAGACATCTCCGGCCGGAGCCTCCGGGGAATCTTTCCAGAAGGCCTGCACGGGCGCGCCGAGGACGGTTTCCAGTTTTTGCTCCAATTCCGCGCATGTACCTGGAAATTCTCCGTGCGTGCCAAGGGAAACGCCGTGGTAGTCCAGCCCATCATGGGAACATGGCCGGAGGCCGCAGGCCTTCGCCAGCAGGGCATTGTTGCCGTATGCGGGGTGGACGTCCAGAGGAAGGTGGGCGGCGTAAATCGCCAGGTTCCCGTCCATGGCGGCTTTCAGCTTCCGGTAGGCGATGCCGGTAATGGGCTGCATGGGCTGCCAGAAAATGCCGTGGTGAAGAAGGAGCAGGTCCGCACCTGTTTCCAAGGCCGCATGAATGGCCTTTTCTGAGCCGTCCACGGCGGCGGCCACCTTGGAAACGGTGCCCCCGTTTTCCAGTTGAAGGCCGTTCAGGGCGCGGGGGGCGTCCGGAATGGAATTCACGGAGAGGATTCCGTCCAGAAAGGAGATGGCGGTGTGCAGCTCAATCTTGCTCATGCGGGAGGAGTGGTTAGTTGTCTTCCGAAAGGCTGGCGCCGAGCAGACGTACGGCGTCCATGTTCAGGATAAAATAATTCGGAGTTGTATTTACTCTGCCGTAATAAAATCTGCTGTATCCGGCCTCTCCCGCCGGGGCGATTTCCAGCGTGATGACTTTGTCCTCCGTTTCCGGTTCCGGGGCAAAGGTAATGTCGCTGGAACCGGATTGGGACTGCACGGGGGCCGCCTCCTTGTAAGACTGGAGGATGAGTTTCAGGCGGAAAACGGGATTTTTCAGGGCTTCATGCGCTGTGGCGTCCGTATAGGGGAGCCAGGTGCTCACCTCCATTTTTTCCAGTTCATCCAGATAGCGGTTGGCGCGGTTCGGGTTGATATTCAAGGTTTCATCCTTCCCGTCTTTGGAGGCTGTCCAAGAATCGTCCAGACGGTCGAATTTCAGAACCAGGGGGCCTCCGGAACCGATGCGTTCCAGGTGCATTTCTCTGAGGTCAAACCTGCTGAAGGAAAAAAGCCTCTTTTTTTTCCAGGCCAGTGCATCCGTCAGCAAATCCTTCATGTAGGCGTTGTCCAGTATGGCGACGGTGGGTTTTCCGGCCTGGCGGGCATACCAGGAACCGTCCGCACCCTTGGAGAAAAACACCGTCACAGGGGGGCGGGGCTCTTCACCGGGCTTGGGCAGAAGGGACATGGTGAGCGTCATTCTGGGATTATCCAGCCCGTACACGGAAAGGTCCGTAACTTTGTCCGAAGCGAAGCCGGCCACTTTTCCCTGTTTAACGGTTTTCAGCAGGGAAATGAGATGCTCCGGATTAGCTTCCTGGTAACGGGCGCCCTCTGCCGTGTACAGCCAGGTGGGCTTGATGCCTTTTTTCTCATCCCCCTGAATGAAGCGGGCGATGGTAGGATAATCCTGAAAACTTTTACGGATGGAAAGGCCGGTAATCTTGTAATCCCCGATGTCCGCCAATTGCTTGGAACGCAGAAGGCCCAGATCCAGCGGAATATTGCGTATGCCGGGAACTTCCTTGTTGGTTTCCGTCGTTTGCGCCAATTCAAAGACGGCCTTACGGTCGGAAACGGTGGCTTTGACCAGTTCGGACAGGCTTCCGTTGTCCGAGGGAGGATAAATCCGGAGCGTGACGGGCTGTTCCTCCATTTGCAGGGATTTGCCGTCCCCTGAAAGGCGGCCTGTGAAATTCCTGATGGAGACGGAGGTGATTTGATCATCCGTCATATCCGGCACGCTCGTTTCCTCCGGGTTGTACACGCGCACGGCGGTCAGCTTCTGGAGCGTGCCCAGCAGCACATCCATCATGGCCGGGTCCGTATCCAGGGAGAGGGGATACGTGATTTTCCAGGGGGAGCTAGGAGTCTTGCGCTCCAGGGCGATGCGCTGGCCCCGGTTGTTGATTTCAATGGAGGCGGGCATGGCCGGATGCAGGAGCAGGGGACGGTGGTCCCGAAGCTGGCGGATGCCGGATTTGAACAGAGGGAGGATGTTGCCGGTGCCCACCAGAATGCGGGTGTCCCGGCCGTAAAAATCCGTCTGCATATAGGTGGTGTCATCCGTGGTCTTGTTCTCCGGATCGTCCACCAGCCAGGGCGCCGGGGAACCCAGCGTATAGCGCGCCACAGTGGAGGAACGCTTTCCGTCGTCGCTCATTTCCTTGAGAGTGATGGTAACGGGAGTGGTTTTCACGCCGAATTCCTTCAGGGATGCGGAATCAATCTTGTGCAGGGGCAATGCGTCCACGATGCTGGTGGAGTACGTGTACTGGAGAATGGCCGCCGCCGCGCGAGGATCCATACGGTCGTTCCAGGGCTTTTCGCACCACCAGACGCCGTTGGGTTTGCGGCGGAATTCCGCGACATCTCCCACGCAATTGATGCGCATCCAGGAAACCTCGTTCATTTCTTCCCGGGTGTACGGGAAAAGCCGTTCTCCGGAACTGAAAGCGGTGCGCCCGATGATGCGGGACAGATTGCCGTCAATCATAAGGAGCATCGCTGCTCCGACAGAAGCGAGGGTGATGAGGATGAGAAGAATAAAACGGAATGTGCGCATGTGCTTCCGGTAATGGGCGTGGGTGGAGTTAATGACGGCGCGTGTTCCAGATAATCAGGGCGATCAGCAGCGCCAGCAGGGGGAGTCCGATATTCGTCAGGAGTTCCAAAACGCCCAGGGCGTTGCGGTCCAGATTCAGCTTGACGGTCAGGTCATGGCGGGAGCCGAGGCCGCGCAATTCTTCACGGTCCGTCATCCAGCCGATCAGCGTACGCATGAAATCCCTCTGTTCCGGTTTGATTTGCCGGGGCTGGAGCAGGTCCGTATTGCCAAGCAGAACCAGGCGCCCGGTAGTCTTGTTCTGGTTCACGTCCCCGGCATTCCCCCGGATGAGGGCCGCGCCGATCATCAGAGGGCCCGGATTATCTTCCCTTGCGTCGAACTGGGCAGGGAACTGGTTGTATTTGGTTTCTCCGTAATAATCCTCCGTTGTGACCAGGAGGGGGTATGGCGTAATGCGCTTCTGTTCCATGGCCGCATTGTCGGAATCCAGAATGAGGGAGATGCTCTCCCCTTCCAGTCCGGTGCTGGAATTCCAGAATTCACGGGTGCAATTCAGGGAGGGGGCGAAAATGGAGTTAATTTCAAAAACGGAACGGTTGCCCCTGTTGCGGAGCATCACGCGGTCATTCTGGGGCCGTAGCCCCTGTTCGCGGAGAAAGCGGTAAAGCTGTTTGGGTGTGTCATTCTGGGGTTCCAGCATGATCAGAATGGCGGCGTTCGGGCGCGCCCAGTACCGCTGGAGCACTTCCGCCTCCTGCGGGGACAGATCATATTTGGAACCGATAATCATGAATCCTGCGGCGTCTTCCGGAATTTCTTCCAGACCGCTCATGCGGATGGGAACAAGCTGCAGGTTGACGGAACGGCAGATTTTGCCCAGCGTCGTGAAAATGCTTTCTTCCTGGTTGTTGCTCAGGGACTCGTTGAAGTTGCTCTTATCCGCCGCGATATAAATTTTACGAGGTTCGCCGTTGGCCGCTCCGTAAATGCCGGCAGTCATCATGTCTTCAATCTGGAGCGCCACTGCCTTCATGCTTTTGCCGTCCGGCCCGGGTGCGTATACTACGAAGGCGTCTCCGGGCAGGATGCGCACGTGGGCAGCGTCCGCCTGGGTGCCTTCAAACGTCTTGAGCGCTTTTTCCGTATCCTCCCGGGCATCAATGATGACCAGGTTCTTCTTGAATTCAATTCCGTAGATATTGGAGATTTCACGGGCCTTGTTCGGCTGGCGGAGGGGATCCACATACTCCACCTTCACCTTGCCGTTGGAATAACGTTCGTACTCCTCGAGCAGAGAACGCATGCGGGTGTAGTTCTGCGTGGTGCGCAGGAAAGCGAACGTGATTTTGACGGGGGTTTTGCGCTTCTGGATTTCCGGGGACTGGAGCATGTTGATGCTCTGACGGGAAATTTCATAACGCTGGTCTTCCGTCAGGTCCCGGCGGTAATACTCGTGGCAGCCTACGTAATTCAGGCATACGACGATAAGGAACAGCAGGAAAAGCTTGATCCAGGTCATCCAGGGGCGTTTGACCTTGCGGGCGGCGGGATGGGAGGCTTCCGTAGCCGCGGCGGGGGTGTCTGGTGTTTCGCTCATAGATAAAAATGAAAAGTGGTGAAGGAGGGATGAGTCAGTGTTTCCAGCGGCGGTGGTCAATGATGCGGATGGTGACGGCCAGCGTCAGGACTGTCATGGTCAGGTAAAACACGACGGGGCGCGTGTCAACCAGCCCGGCGGAAAAGCGGTCCAGATGTTCCGAGCAGGACATGTAGTGGAAAATCCCCGCTGCGGGGAATTCCCCCCACACCACGGGAATCAGACCCATGAAGAAAATCAGGACCAGCAGGCCGATGGTGATGATGCCGGAAATAATCTGGCTGCCCGTCATGGAGGAGGCGAAAATGCCGATGGCTGTGAACCAGGCGCCGACCAGCAGCAGAATGGCGTATGCCCCGGCCCAGTCCGCCAGGCGGTAAGGCAGAACCATGCCCGCGTCATATCCGTAAATCCACTGCACAATCAGGTTGGACCAGTCCGCCAGGATGGGATAGAGAAGCATGGGCAGCCACAGGATGATGTAAAAGGCGTATGCGGAAAAGTATTTTCCCAGAACCACCTGCCATGTCTTGATGGGCGTGGTGAGCAGGGATTCCAGTGTTCCCGTCTTTTCCTCCTCCGCCAGGGAACGCATGGTGAGCAGAGGGAAGATGAACAGGAAGTAAAACCAGAACATGGGAGAATGCAGGATGAAGAACAGGATGCCTTCCTTCTGCGGGGCCAGTTGAAAAGCCTTCAGCGTGCCGGACAGGGAGACGCTCTGAAGGGCCATGACGAAAGCCAGGATAACCCATCCGTACGGAGTCATTACGTGGCTTCTGAGTTCTTTTCTGAAAATGGTAAGTACTGGAGACATGGGGAGAAAAGGGAAATGGGCGGTGGTGGATAGGCGGGGATGGAAAAAGGGGGGGGTTAATCTTTACGGGTCATTTCCACGAACACTTCTTCCAGCGTGGGGGTGTGGCGGTAAATATGGCGCAGGGGGCAGCCCTGTTCCGCAAGGAGGCGCGCAGCCTTTTCACGGGTATCCGTCCCGGCCTCCGCGCGTACGGTCAGCGTATGCCAGCCGTCGGCGTCCGTTCCTTCATGGATGACCTTCTTCACATGTTCCAGGTTTTCCAGTTTCCGCGTAATCAGGGCCAGGTCTCCCCGGAATTCCAGAGTAATCTTGCCGGCTGCCCGTAGATTGGCCGTCAGGTTGGAGGGGGTATCCGCTGCCTTGATAGTTCCCTGGTCAATGATGATGACCTTGTTGCAAATCATTTCCACCTCACTGAGAATGTGGGTGGAAAGAATAATGGTATGGTTGGCCGCCAGACCTTTGATCAGTTCGCGTATCTGGCGTATCTGGTTGGGGTCAAGACCGTTGGTAGGTTCGTCAAGGATCAGCAGGTCCGGTTCCCCCAGCAGGGCGTCCGCCAGGCCTACGCGCTGGCGGTAGCCTTTGGAAAGGGTGCGGATCATCTTGCGGCACACGGGATCCAGGCCGCATTGTTCTACAACCTTGGAGACGGCAGGCCAGATCTGCCTGGAAGAGATGCCTTTAAGCCTGGCGCGGAATTTCAGGTATTCCGTGACGCGCTGGTCGTCGTAAAGGGGCACGTGTTCCGGCAGGTAGCCCAGATGTTTGCGAGCCTCCAGGGGATTTTTCACAATGTCGAACCCGGCAATCGTGGCTGTGCCGGAAGTGGGGGGCAGATAGCCGGTCAGCATGCGCAAAGTCGTGGTCTTGCCTGCGCCGTTCGGCCCCAGGAACCCTACGATTTCCCCCTTTTCAATCTGGAAGGAGGCATTCTTTACCGCTTGAAAGCGGCCAAACTCTTTGGAAAGCTGGTCGGCGTGGATCATGGAATCAATGGGAACAGGGTGATTCTAATCCAAACCGCTTTCGCCTCAAGCTTATTCTCCCCTGCGCCGCGGAAGCGCTTCTTCCGCTTGAAAAGCCATGGGCATTCAACGGGACCATGCTTTTCCAGCAGGGCTGGAGGGAAGGAAAATCAATCCCTCAACTCCTCTTCCAGCCTCTGGACGATATCCCTCACGCGCACATCCTCTTCCATACGGGAGGCGACCAGCTTGTTCGCATGGATGACGGTGCCGTGATCCCGGCCGCCGAACGCCTGGCCGATATCCTTCAGGGAGCGTTCCGTCAGGCGGCGGCTCAAGTACATGGCGATCTGGCGCGGAAAGGCGATGCTGTTGGGGCGGCGCTTGCCGGTCAGGTCGCTGACCTTGAGTTCGTAAAAATCCGCCACGCGCTTCTGGATGGAATCTACGGTCAGGATGCGGCTTGTTTCTTCCCGCAGGATGTCGCGTAAAAGCTGCTCAATTTTGGCGATGTCAGGCATGTCTCCGGACAGGGAAGTAAAGGTGGCTACACGGAGCAGTGCTCCTTCCAGGCGGCGCACGCTCTTCTGGATGCGGCTTGCCAGAAACTCCAGAATTTCGTCGGATACGTTCATGCCGGCCCGGTCGCGCTTGCTGCGCAGGATCTCCAGCCGTGCATTGTCGTCCGGAAGGTTCAATTCTACCGTAAGGCCTGATTCCAGGCGCGCCGCCAGCCGGGGGTCCAGATTGGAAATATCGCATGCGGCGGCATCCGCGCAAATCACGATGGTTTTGTGGGCATGGAACAGTTCGTCAAACGTATGCAGGAATTCTTCCACCGTTTTTTCCTTGCCGGAGATAAATTGCACGTCGTCCACCAGCAGGACGTCTGCCTTGCGGTACTTGCGGCGCAGTTTGGTGAAGCTTTGTCCGTTCTGGGTTCGGGAAGCGTCAATAAATTCATTGGCGAACTGTTCGCCCGTGACGTACACCACATTTGTGGATGAATCCTGATGGAGCACCTCATGGCCAATGGCCTGGAGCAGATGGGTTTTGCCAACGCCGGATTTCCCGTACAGGAAAAGTGGATTGAACAGGGCCCGTTCCGACTGGGCGACGGACAGTCCGGCCTGGTACGCAAAACGGCTGTCCTCATACACCACGAACGAATCGAACGTATATAAGTCATTCAGGCATGCCCTGGCGGCCGGTGTACGCTGTTTTTTGACCGGTGCGGCCGGGGAATCCGCCGCCTGCGGCGTTTTGGCCCGGGAAGAAGCTTTTTGCGGCTGGCCTTCTGCAGCGGGCATGGAAGCCACTTCATCCGTGCAGACGAACTTGATCTGGCGTTCCGTGCCCAGAGCCAGCATGGCGGCCTGCTTCAGCTCCGGCGTATAGCTGTTTTCCACCCAGAGGGCGGCCATAGGATCGTCGCATACCAGCGTCAGCGCCTTCCCTGAATCCTCCAGCAGGGAAAACTTGGGAAACCACAATCCATAAACCTCCGGGGACATGATTGTTTGCAAGGCTCCCGTGATTTTGGACCAGGTGGCTGACAGTTCTGATGGCGGCGTCATTGTTATTGGAAATAAAAGATGTTGCTGGTTAGAAATAGCCGTAAGGCGTTCCGTCCCGCTACGAGGCCGCCCGCGGATGGAACCGGATCAGGTTCATCCGCAGCCGTGACAGCTCGTGGCGTCCATCGGGGTGGAGAAGGCGAACTCATCCGCTTTCAGCTCAACACCCCGGTTGACGGGAGCGCCAAATTACTGATTTGCGTCTGAGGAAAAAATATCTTTTTGAAACAGCGCGAGTCATCGTTCTGCGGCTCTACGTTCCACGGGGGTTCCACATGAAAAAATATTTTGTTCTTGCTTCCTCCGATAATTTAGTCCTCCTGAGTATATTTTCTGTATGACATTGTTAATTACTCATCATCAATGTGTTGTTGTTTTGTTACTGGCCTGGGTGACGAAAAGTGCATGATTACGCCGCCGGAAATCAACCACTTACAGGGACCGGAACGGAACTGTCCGGGAAGATGCAGGAGGGAGGCGGTCCGCATGGTTGACAACGGCCGTCCGGAAACCTAACGTGGCTGCATCATGGAACAAATGGAACAGCCAGGGGAAGCATGCCTGTCTCTCTGCCGGGGGAAATTTCTGGAACTTCTGAAAGAGGGGAGGTGGGAATACGTGCGCCGGGTTAATGCCAGCGGAGCTGTCATGATCGTGGCCGTGACGAAAGAAGGAGAACTGTTGCTGGTGGAAGAATACCGCGTTCCCCTGCATGCCCGGACCGTAGGGCTGCCTGCGGGCATTTCCGGGGATGAAGGGGAGGAAAGCACGCTGCAATCCGCCCGGCGTGAACTTGAAGAGGAAACCGGATACCGGGCGGACTCCTGGACGTATCTTTTTGCGGGGCCTTCTTCCCCAGGATTGACTACGGAAATGGTATCCTTCTATCTGGCGGAAGACCTGCATCGAATATCGGCAGGAGGCGGTGTGGCCCACGAAAATATTACTGTGCACCGCATTCCTCTTCCTCAGGTGCATGACTGGCTGATGGAGCAGATGGGACAGGGAAAAGTGGTGGATCCGAAAATCTTTATGGGCCTCTATTTCCTATCCTGCTGCGGCAATGGCATGGGACAGAAGGCATCATAATGTCCTGTGCCGTAAATGCCCGCATGCAGGAAACGGCATGGGACACAGGCTGTATGAAACGGTTGAGTGAAAAATGCTTCATCCGTAATGATTTCCCTGGAGGGGAAGGCGGGTTGCCGTGATAAAATGCTCCTGATCCATAAAAAAATCTGGACATTCTTTCCGATCCGGGTTAAATATTTCCCCGCCTTACGGCATCAACCACTTAACGGCAGGGTAGCTCAGTGGTAGAGCAGAGGACTCATAAGCCTTTGGTCGGGTGTTCAAATCACCTCCCTGCTACCATCTTCAAAGCCCCTTAAATCCAACGGTTTAAGGGGCTTGTTACTTTTAGAGCATAGTTTACATTCCATGCTGGAAAACAGTGAAAAAGGGTATAATGTAGTCAAAAAAGCATGCACAATTATGCACAGCTTGGTTGACGATTGGAAGCCGCGCCCCTGCACTTCCCGCCCTGGAAAACCGTGGCGGGTTGTCATCCCGGAACGCATATCCCACACGGGGAAACAGACCTCAAAATATTTCGCCACAAAAGGCGAGGCTGAAGGATATATTGCGGAACAGATACGCAATTTGAAACGTTTTGGAACGGTAAACGGAAAAACGATCGATCTTGATGCTTATAAGTGGAACGCGGTTGATGAAATACTGTCAGAAATAGGGGTGACGCCTTTAGAGGCCGCCACCCATTACGCGGCGCTTGTGAAGCGGGCGGGCTCGGTGGCAAAGCTGGGAACATTAGTAGAACTGGGGCGCGGGGTGGCGCCGCCGGACGCGGATATGTCCCCCTCCCTCCGGGAACTTGCCAGCACGGCCAGCACGGCTAAAGCGCACAACAGCCGCGTGACGGTCCTGTCCCGGAAAACGCGCCTGGGGCGCCTGGAACGTCTTTGCCCGGATCTGGTGGCCAGACCATGCGCGGCCATTACGCCGGCCATGATCCGGGATGCCCTGGACACATGCCACGCCGGCCACCCTACCAGCTGGAACAACCTGAAGCGCGAGCTTGCCACCCTGTTTAACTTTGCCATCAAGCGCGGCTGGATCATTAAAAATCCCGTGGATCCCATAGACAAGCTTCCCGTGCAAGAAGCGGAAATAGTGGCATTGACCCCGGATCAGTTGACCGCCTTGTTCCGGGCATGCTCGCCGCCCCAGGAGATAGACAGGACGGCGCCGGTTTATCGGCGGCGCGTGGCGGCCCAGGACACGACGGATTTACGTTTGTATGTCGCCCTGGGGGCCTTTGCCGGCATCCGTCCCTGGGAACTTACCCGGCTGACATGGGCGGATATCTCCCTGGAGGACGGCGTTGTTTCCGTCCGGGCCAAACATTCCAAGACCGGCGGCGCCCGCCATGTGACCATTCAGCCCGTGCTGAAGGCGTGGATCCTGGCGTGCCGGCCACACAACGCGGGCCCGGATGATCCCGTCATCAATCCGCGGGATCTGAAAACGCGCCTGTTTGCCCTCCGCACCCGCGCCGGCTATTCTCCGGAAAATCCCTGGCCGCATGATTGTCTAAGACATTCTTTTGCATCCTACTCCATGAAAGCCGGGCATGATCTGAACCAGTTAAGCCATGATATGGGCCATGTCGGAACCGACTTGTTGAAAACCCGTTACCTGAATATGCGCGGACTGACCAAAGAATCCGCCGCGCGTTACTGGTCCCTGACGCCGGAATATCTGGCCACCGGCGGCGAAACAGCCGGCCACACGGCTTGACGGGACAAAAAAGGGAGATCCCGGAAGGGGGATCTCCCTTGAAGAGCCGTCTTACATACGTGGCTCGGAAAGAATGACTACATTATATTGTGAAGACACGGCGTCTTCCCGGCGGCCAAAGGTAAAGACGCGCCCGGAACTGTCCACAAATTGCCGCCCCTTGAGCTTCCGCAGTTGATGCCCCATGCTCTGATTCTGGTTTTTGCCGCTGCAAATAATGTCCACCAGCCCCAGATCCCCGGCCACGCCCATCACAGCTTCCACCGTGTACAGGTGCGTCAGCTGCGTATGGGGCGCTTCCGGCGTTTCCGGCTGTATCTTGTCCGCAAGGGCCACCAGCAGCCGTTCCAGGGCATTCCCCCGGACGTCCCCGCCGTCTGTGGTGGCCGGGCGTTTGGTAAAGGGGGAGATAAAGCCCGCCGTCATGACGATGGATCCCACTACCTCCGAAAATCCTTCAAAGGACGGCATGGCGGACGCGGAACACACGGACGGACAGCCCTGTTCATTCCAATGCCAGACCAGGGACCACAAGGCCATAAGCATTTCCCGGCGCCATTGCGGGCGGCTGAATACTTTTTCCGTTAATGGATTGGCAATGTTTTTTTCGACGGACTTGCACACGTCAAACAGGTCAATAATCAGGCTGCGTCGCTCAATGTCCGGCGTTACCGTCAAATTGTTCCCCGTGCTGACAATCTGCATGCGGTTGACCCCGCAAAACTCCTTATTGCCTCCCAGGACGCGATCAGAAATGGCCTCACTGGTGGCATACTGGTTCAACGTCGTGCTGCTTAAATTGATCAGGTCATCAATGAGGACATACGGCGCCCCGGAAATAAGCTTGGTAAACAACAGCTTTTGCAGGGCGGCGTCATCCTTGGGAAACGGCGTGGCGTTCGGCACTCCATAAATGGGGCCCAGCGCAAATTTGGCAAGCAGCGTTTTACCCGTCCCCGGCTGGTTGCCTATAATAAGAATCATGGGTTGTCGCCCGATCAGGTGGCGGCAGAACTGCCCCAGCATATACGCCATGAAGCAGGATGCGGAACGGATATGCGTGATAGGCCCGGCGGATTTTTCCGCCCATGGGAAGGATGCCAGGGCTCTGTTCATCGCCCGGAGAACAGCATCCACCGGCCAAACCTTGTTGGCGTCCCATGCCACGGTTTCCGCGCTGTAAATGCGCGTGGCCGGATCATAGCCGGCGGGCAGGATCCGCAGGAAGCGCTCTCCCTTGGGCCCCACGCCCCAGGCGGGCAGGCGCACGGGCATGATTTCCGCAATTTCCGGCACGGCGGCCCGCAGATAATCACTCGCCAGAATCAATTCCGCCATATTTTTCCCCATGCTTTCCACCGGATCTTCCGCACTGGCGGAAAAGGTCATGTATTGTTCGATCCACGTTGTGAAACGCCGGGGATCCATGGGCCTTTTTTCAAGTTCCGTCGTCGTTTCCCCGTCCTGGTTGGTGCTCTTGATGGTGCTGATGGTCACATACTCGTCATGATACCGGTACAGGGCGCCGCTTGGCAGGTTGTCCGCTACCGCCTGGGCGATCAGGCTCACTTGCTGGTTGGTGCGGATATTGGGGCGTCCGTCCACCATGACGGGCGCCGCGCCTAATATTTGCGCGGTGGTCAAATCACTCATGATCTTGCCGCCTTTCTCGGTTGCCGCGCGGGCATGGTCAGGATGGGAACGCCGTGGACCGCGCCGGGGTTCAGGTAAAGCAATTCCTGCAGGCGCGGTTGGTCGTATTTGAAATAGGTTCCGTTTTCCCCGGTGGCTCCGTGCCTCATGCAGCCGGGCAGGCGGGACAGCCGCACAGGCGTCATGGCCGCGGCGTCCGCTCCCACGGCGGACAGCCGCAAGACGTATTCTGACTTAATGGCGTTGAATTCCTCCGGCGTGGCGGCGGAAATTTTCACCAGGGCATGGACGGATTTCCCGCCGCTGGTGTAAACGGCCACAACCGGATCCGCAAGCTGCACCAGAATTTTCAGCCATACGTCCGCGGTCAGTACGTCGCTTTCCAGGACCAGGAAGGGAAAGGACGTGCAGCATGCCGCATGCCGCCGCCCCGGCATCAAATTTCCCATGGCATCCCGCTTGCCGGGGTTAGGTTCCCATTTGCCCGTCACGGGCGCCGTTAAGTACCAGACGCCGGCATCCCCGCCGGCAGGCAGACGCGGGGCTTTCACGGGCTCCACGCCGGGTTTCCGCCCCAGCTTGTAAACGCCATCCTTCACGATATACATATATTGACCCTGGGAGGCAAAGGCCGTGAATACCAGGATCCGCGCGCCGGCGGGATATAGTTCATTCAGCAGCAGTTCCCCCCAGGCGCGGGGATTGCCGGGGATTTCCACCGGGCTATGATCCCTCAGCCAGTCAAACGTGATTTCTTCCTCCACCCGGCACGCCAGCGCAAGGGCCAGATCTTCATTCAATTCTTCCGCTTTTACCTTCCGCGCCTTGGGCGCCGGGGGCAGGGGACGCTGGTATTTGGGGGTTGCCTTGCGGGTGCTGCGGGCCCCGCGTTCCTCCGCGCTGATAGCCCGGTAAAGCACCCTCATGAAGTCGTCGCGGGCGCTCTGGCAGGATTGATGGAAGCAATATTCATGCGGCTTTCCTTCGCCGTCAAACCAGATACGCCAATCCCGCGGCCCGCTTTGCGTGGTATGCAGCGCGGCGCCGGGGCAGGGGGCGCACCCGTCTTCCCCGATTGGATAGCCTAAAATTTCCTCGGCAAGTTCCTTGTGTGATTTCATGCGCGTATCGGTTTTTCCCTCCTAAATATCGCAGTACGGCTTTTATGCTTTTTACAGGGTAAATTCTTTCCCGTACAACGATTTATATATATTGTTCCTTTTCTTCCGGGCGGTACGAATATCATGCGTTTTCAAATTGATGTTTAGCGGGATGATATATTCCCGGTCTGTGATCAGGATATTGAGCACGTATCCGTTTTCATTGAGCCGCAGGCAATAATCTTCATCGCCCGGATCATGAATTACTCCAATAAGCGTATATCGTTTTTTCATTTTATTGTCCCTTTAACTTTCAATACCTTGAATTTGATCATCCATACCCAGGGATCCGTTTCCGCTTCCCCGGCGCCGTGCAGACGATCCCACAGCGTGAAAAAGGAATCTCTGGCGCGGATGCACATGCTTTCCGGGTCCAGATAGTTTTTCCAGCCGGTGGAGGACGTTTCTTCATCGTAAAAAATGGTTTCAATTCCTTCCGCCATGGCTTCTTCTTCAGTAATGGATTGTAGTTTCCTGACCTCAATATCAGTTATTTCCAGCAGGAGCCGGAACCAATCATCATACACATTGAAAAAAGGATCCCGCACACATAGCCGTTCCCCTGGTTTGCCATAGGGGCATTTCACCACAGGATCCAGCCCAGGCGGGCATTCCCCGCGCGGATCCTGGAAAATGGCGCGCCAGATGCCCGGCTCTTCTTTCGTGAAATGACATAGTTCCCAGGCATCTTCACCCAGGGGGATTTTCCTGTCCGGCCACCCATTGAACCGTTCAAGTCCGCGCGTGCGGCTGGTCTGTGTTTTCCAGCCTTGCAGCAGCGCCCGCACCATATCCGCGGAAAAGGGGATGGGGCGTTCTTTGATATGTGTTTTCATAAGATATTGAAGGTTATTTCCATCCTTCTTTTTCTTCTCGTTTCAACAGTTTGTTTACGGCTCCTGACGGCGTAGAACTGTAGTGTTTTCTCCCCGTCCAATTCCACGGCCCCCGGATGGCGCCCCATTTGCCCGGACCCTCTTGTTTGACATAAATATTTGTCCCTTCCGCTTTCAGGCTGTCGTATGTTTTTGAAAAAATGAATTTGTAATTGATTGTTTTCATAAAATATTGAAGGTTATTTTTTTATTTCATCAATCAGGCGCAGAATTTCTTTTTTATGCCGGTAAAGCACATCTTCCCCCACGCCCAACCGGTCACATAGTTCCCGCCAGGTAAAGGAGCGGGGATCCCCTATCCCAAGCAGTTTGACCAGGATGCCGGCATTAAGCGCCAGATGCCACAGGGTCAAATCCATGCTGCCGGGATGGACGCGCAGCAGCCGGAAAAACTGTTTTACCACGTTTTCCCGCTTGGCGTGGTAGTATTCATCCAGCAGCACAAGCTGATCCTCCGTGAATTCCTCACGCGGAAAATCAGCGGGCAATCCTTCCCCCGCTTCATTTTCCGCCGGCGGATGAAAGGGAAGCTGTTCCAGATCCTTCACCTGCACGCGCAAATACCATGCGGCATATTTGTTGCTCATAAAAACGCTAATTGTTCAGCACTCCGAGTTTTATTTTATTCTTTTTCAAGGTCATGTGGAGATCCACAAACAGGGACGCCCCTATTTTCACCATGACCAGCGTTCCGTTGTTGCGCCAGGTCCGCAGCGTTTCTTTGCTGGGGGCGCTGTCCGGCAGGAACAGGCCCGGCGTTTTGGGCAAATCATACAGGCGGCAAAAGCGGGGCAGATATTTGATCTGATCCCCTGCCGTTTGCACGTTCCCCACGGCCACCACGCTTTCAGGATTTCCTTTTTCCATTGCTTTTTAGTGGAATTCACATTTCGTACAAACTCCGGCCAGCCCCATCATTTGTTCCAGATTCTTCAGGGGGATTTCAGAGCATCCCAGGCCCTGGGCCAGAAGAATTTCCGTAACCAGCGAACCGGCCAACGCTTCCAGTTCCACACGTGGCAGACCTTCCACCAGTTCCTGAGCCGTGTTGATAACGTTTTTGATGATGTCGTCCGCGATCTTGATGTTCCGTGCATCCCCAGGGGTGCCAGGATTGAATGCTGTATTATCTATCATGTTTATTTTTAATGGTTAAAGGTTTACTCCGGCCATAGCGCACGCGCGGGAAATGTACTTGATCAGAGGATGCCCTTTGTAGGGTTCCTCCGTCGCCGCAGCCGCCACCGCATACAGGCACAGCACATGCGCCAGAAGATGATCTTTCTTTTCTTCCGGCCATCTCTCCACAGTGGTCAGCATGTCGTCATACATTTTCCCGTAGTCAACTTGATCCCCTTTAGGGCAATCGGCGTTTTCGGATGCTGTATTTATTTTCATGATTCTAATCGGTTGTTTATCTCAAATTCAGGTCAGGATCTTCCCCGGCAACAATCACCGGGCTAGGGGCTGACGGCATCGAGGAAGCCGCCGGGGCAGGGGAAACAGAGGGAGTAGCCGGCATGGGGCCGGCTGTCGCCTCTGCGGATATCCGCAAGGATTGTTTCAACGGCGGCAGTCCATGCTGGACGGCCAGACGGACCAAAACGGCAAAGGGTACTGACGTTTCCGCGGACAGGAAACGCAGTTCCTCATTGTCTGTTTCTCTCAGGCGGATCTGAAGCGGTTGTGATAGCTTGCTCATGCTTTTCATTGTAGTGTCTAATATTACAACGTCAAGCTTGTTTTGTAGTGTTGCGCATTACGTTGTTGTAAAATCTTGTATTGCGGCACATTACAAAGTATGTTTTTTTTATGCGTCCGATTGACAAATACAACCCTTTTACGACTCCCGTACAAATTCGTTTTACATCTTCCCAGATTGAAGAAATAGAATCTGTTGCGAAAGAATTCGGTATGAGTAAAGCGGAAATCGTCCGCTTATCTTGTTCCGCCGGGCTTGCAGCACTTAAAAAGCTTACCCCGGAAGGATTGACGGCGGCGGTTGCCCGTTTGCTGACGGAAGAGTGATTCATCTCTTTATTACCTCAAATTCAGGTCAGGATCCGCGCCGTTGACCACTACGGGGGCGGGAGTGGGGAACAATGCCGGCGCCGGACATGTTACAGGCACAGGAGCCGGAGCAGGGGGCAACATCACCCTGCCGCACTCTTGGGCGGTTGATTCTCTCAACCCCTGAATGAGTGCTGCCTGCATCAAATAATCAATCCTTAACCCCGTGGACGCTTCAACGGATCTCAACCGTTGAATAAGCGAAAACGGAAAATTTTTCAAATTAATGTGAGTTACCATAGCAATAAAATGAGCGGTTTCGCCTATTTTGTCAATATCAAATTTTCCATTTTTTCCTATTCCTCCGTTTTGGGAATTTGACAAATTGTCCTAAAACGCCTATTTTCCAGCCATGTACTCAAAAGCGGAAATTAAAAGCTGGTTGAAAAAAAACGGAAAAAACCGGGTATGGCTCGCTGATCGGCTGGGGGTCAGTAAAGCTACGGTTGACAAATACCTTTCAACAAACGTGCCCATCCCGGAAAAATCAATGAAAATAATTGATTTTCTATTTTCAGAAACGAATGACTGCCAAACCGTCAAGCTGTTGATCCCGGACGATTTCATTTCGCTTGTCCAGACAGAAGCCGCGCGAATGCATCAAAGCATCGATGAATTTTGTGCCTCACTCATTTCCCATGTTCTTGGAGACACTCCACCTATACCTATAACGCACCCCCAGGAGCCAGATAACAACGCATGACCGCTTTTGAATTTGGACACAAAAAAAGGCCGGCACCCAGGGAAGGAGCCGGCCTTTTCAAATTTTTTAGTTATCCCTTAACCTCTTCCAGAATCCGATCCTTAGTCTTTCCTGTTTCCTTTTCTACTTCCTTCCAGAAAACTTCTTCTGGAATGACAAGCGTGCCTGAATCGGGTTCAAAGGCATGAGCAAGCTTCCCGCCAATCTTATCATATTTGTAAGCGGGAGACCCTTCTTCACACCAGATCAGCAAATCAGGACGGGCACCTTTCCCGACAACCCCGCCGCCCAACATCTCCACAATCTTTTCAAGGTTCTTTCGCGGCCCTGTTGATGACTTGCCCGTAAATTGGCACCATGTACGCCTGAAGGCTGGGAAATTTTCTTCTTCATAATTTCCCTGAAGCTGTTTTTCCACATGGTAAGAAGAAAGCGCGAGCACAGTCCCACGGCACAGGGATCTAAGAAAAAGCAGAAGCCGCAAACGGTTCCCTTCATTCTCAAAATACGCGGTGAACATGCGCCGCATTGCGTTGAAAGGGTACCATGCAAATTTTTCGTCCGGTAAAAATTGCGCTAAATAGGACATGTTTTCCCGTGTTGCGCTTTCTTCACCGGCGAAAACGAAGAAATTCCGAAGCATGTTGACCCATAAATGGTTGTAATAGAATAAATATTCCGTTTCCGTCTCAATGTCATTCCGCTTCTTGATCATGTCAAGAGCAAGCTCCCCAATTTCCCGTGCGGTTTTTCCTTCCTTCAGGGCAAATAAGACGTTTGATGCTCCTTCTTCTTTTCTGACGCGCGTCAATCCCTTCATGGTATCAGGAATATGTTCCGCATCAGGAGTAATGCCGCCCATGTCACAGGCTAGCGCATACCCGGCGATCTCAAATAAATAGACATCCGTTTTCCGGCTCCCGCAATTCCGCGCATACATGGGATCATTTTCATCAAATGGCAAAGTCACCGTAATCATAACTATTTTTCATTAACGGTCTTCTTTCCTGTTGGCAACCAAAAACCACAGAAAAATGTTATTTCTGGACAGAAAACGGCATATTATGCTATCACGAACGCATGACAAAAGATCTGTTTTCTATACTGATAGCGTCCTGTCTGGTTCTTCCCGCCGTTGCGGGAAATATTACTGTCCCAACATTGACTATCGGTAATGACACTTACAAGAACGCTACCATTTCTTATAAAGGCGGCCTGACGGCAAAAATCAGTCATGACGAGGGAACGAAAAGCATACCTGTATCAAAACTGGCTCCGGAACATCAAGCTGCGCTTGGCATCACTCCGGAAATTATTTCCAGGGAAACGGCTAAGATGGAAGCCTTGAAAGAGAAAGCATTGGAAAAAAAGAAAAAACAGGCTGAGGAAAAAGAACAGACAAAGGAAAAATTGCGTGGCTTCTTGAATGAATTAAACCGTTCCGAATACTATCAGCTGGCCGTATATGGAACTTATAAGAATGGAATCCTGGTACATCCTTATTCTTATTATGATGGGAATTGCGTCCATGAACATACAAGCGTCAAATATATTGTTTTAGGAATTCCGAAAAAGGGCATCACAAAAGACACGTTGTTAAAAATAAAAGCGATTCCAAACGGACATGTTGAAATGGACGGAGAGAGAATACCTGCCCTCAAATTCCTTCTTTATGAGAATGAGGAAAAGGCCTTCCGGAAAGCTAGTCAACAAATGTTGAAAATGAATTAATTGTTATATTTTAATCATGATTTTATATAATTATATCTTTTGTTTGTGTATATAATAAGAGAGAAAATGTATTAAAAATTCGTCATGAAATTATTATTTATAATTTTGGGTTCCTTTACCTTCCTGATTTTGTCGTATCATTTTGATTTCGATTTTATTCAGAATACAATCTTAATTATAGCCGCCTTTATTACGTGGTGGACATATAATGACAGTAAAATAAAAAATATGTCTAAAGCCGCAACTATTCTCACCCTTCAAATAAAAAATATAGAAAAAAATATTGAGTATCTGTCTTCAGAATGTTTAATAAATAGAGTTATTCAAGAGAAAGAATTTCATTATTCTGATTTAATATATGATGAGAATCAATGGGATAAATATTCTTACCTAATGGCTGGTCTTCTTTCATCAGAGGATTTTGAAAGAATTGATGATTTCTTTAAAGTCGCGCAACGTGTTCGAGAACAGCAGATTTATATAAAACAAAGAATACGACAGGCTACTGATAGTAAAGTTTTGTTTTATTATAATACAGTATATGGTGATATTTTAAATATTTCTCCAGAAAAAATGGATCAGGAATTTTCTAATATCAGAGAAAAATTTGATAAAAGCAATGTAATGCCGTATATCCAAAAAGAATATGCTATTGGTTTAGAAAAATATTTAAAACAATATAGAAGATTGACTGATGGCAATGCGTATGCAGAACTGAAAAAGTTGAGAAGTTGGAAGATGTGGTCACATGGCGTTATGTAAAAATAATTTATTGAAAATAAATAGCATGATTCGTTTCAAGAAATTAAAAACAGAAAAAGCATGCTATCACGCAAGCAATATGCGCACGGACTTACATTCTTTTAAGCGGGCAAGAGCGGCATCCAGGGACGAACAAGCGGTATGGCTGCGATTCATCCGCACATGCAAGAGGAATAAAACTCTACGTTATATCTTCATCATCATTTTATTGCTGTTTGTCATCTTTTATATATGGGCAGATTTTTTATCAGAAAATCTTGATGAAGTTGGAGATGCATTCAACATTCTCAATACTTTTTTTACTGCTCTTGCGTTCATAGGTCTTATTGTCACGATTCTCTTACAAAGAAAGGATTTGGCTCTGCAACGTGAAGAACTGAGATTGCAGAGGGAGGAAATGCAGAGGCAACGCGCTGAGCAAAAAAGGCAGGCGGATGAATTTGAAGCCCAAAACAGATTAATGAAAATTCAGCAGTTTGATAGTTTCTTTTTCAAACAGCTGGAATATCTGAATTATTTAAGTGATAGCATACATTTTGAAAATAAAAATGGATTGGAGGCTATATCAAAAATAGCCGATTGTATTTATTCTTGTGCGAAAATAGTAAGATGTGATAACATTGCAGATAGCTTATACTCTTTGAATGAAGAACAACAATCTGAGTATGATGCCAACTGGAAAATGTTTGAAAAAATATATAATGATCTTCTTCCTTGGGTGCATAAATTTTATTCTTTTATAAGGCGTATTCGGAATACGGATATGCTTAATGACGAAAATAAGAAATTTTACATTGAAATGATTTTTGAAAATCTTCTTGATACTCAAAAATACGTGCTCCAAGTAATGGGATGTGTCTCTTTTAAGGAAGAATATCGCGTGTTGGAAAGGCAACTTGATGATGAAGATTTTTTTGAAAAAAAATTAAATGATATTTTTGGAAATGAAGAAAATATGTTAATTTTTCAAAAAGCATTGGGATGTGGGGGTTCTTTTATAAATCATATAAAGTACCGTGTAAGAGTACCGGGTAAACTCCCGGAAGCGTTGGAACTCAATCAGCCTGGGAACGCTACTGATCACGCATGACAAACGCCCGCTTGACAAATCCGGAAGAAAGGGAATAGTAGGGATGTACCAATTCACTAGGAATCATGTCATTCCTTTCTAACAATCGGCCCCGGCTGCGGTAACAGCCGGGGCCTTTTCATGCAAAATTTCAATCCACGCCCCGGAGGGCGACATCTGAAAGAACAAGATCATGGAAACCGAACTGCAAAAAATTTATTCCGCCCTGGAATCCCAGGTAACCTCCAGCCCTGTAGTGTCCTCCTTCATCCATTACTGGATCGACGAAGAAGGAGGGTGCGATGAACGCCCCTCCAAACCATCTGGAGAGCGCCTCAATGTGTCTTACTATGACCCGTGCGATGCGGAGGAGCAGGCGGAGATTGACCGAGTTATGAAAGTCATAAAAACTGCCATATCGGAATCCCCCGTAAGCATTTACCAAAACTACTACAACGAAGACGAAGGCGAAGAGTGGATTGACGGTGTGTTCGCTCGTGGAGTCCATGCAACAGAATGGGGCGTTGATTATTGATGAAAACGGAAACATGATTGGAGACATTCATTTTTCCGGCTTGGTTCGCCCAGCCGGGGATTTTTTGCGTGGAAAATAAAAAAAAGGCACAATGGGTCTTTTTTTCTCTTGCTGAAAAGTACCCAATGTGCTAATTTGTACTCATGCCAAAGAAGATACGGGAGTTAATCAAAATGCTTGAAAAGGCAGGATTTACCCTTGACCGTTGTCGGGGTGATCATCGCCAGTACAAAAAGGGCGGTTTGCTTTACACCGTTTCCGGCAAGCTGGGACAAGACGCCCAGCGTTACCAAGAAAAGGACGTTGAAAAACTCTGTAATCAGGAAAGAAAGAACAAGAAGCATGAAAAATAAAACTCATTATACGCGCGTTATTGAATGGTCTGAAGAAGACCAGCTTTATCTAGGAAGCCTCCCTGAACTCCTGTTCGGGCATTGCACCCACGGGACTACTGCGGAAGAAGTAAACCGCAATCTTGACGAATGTGAAGAAATGGCCCTGGAATCCTTGAGTGAAGAACCGGTCCGGGGGGTACGGGTACTAGTTTTTGCTCCCGGAAGCCGCCGGAACTGGATTGTGAAAAACAAGGTAGCTAAATTACGGCAAAACCTGGACATGGGCCAGAAAGAATTTGCCGCTCTCCTGGGAACATCCCCATCCACCCTGAAAAAATGGGAAAGTGGGCAACGCACTCCATCAGGAGCGGCGGCCAAGCTCCTGGAAGTCCTGGAACGCAATCCGGAAGCCGTCTTAACCAAGTAACAAAAAAGGCGCCCTCCAAACGGGGGCGCCTTTCTTTTTGCCAGCGTTTACAGGCGGGCGAACTGAAGGTGCATCCAGTCATAATTCCGTTCACGGCCCAGGGAAACGGCCCCATGGGCTTCCCATATCCGCCACCACTCTTCACACTCCGGGCGGGAAAGCCCGGCATGGGGGGCCTTGCTGGAATAACTGTTCCGTTCCGGGTCAAAGTCCAGGGCAATCCCCCAGGCGTGCATGCTCTTGCTTTTGCCTCCGGCCGTGCTACGGTCATTGTAGGATCCGCCATACTGGTCCAGGTGAAGCGCGCGGATCCGGTCCAGGCCATACGCGGCCAGGACTTCCGCCAGGGCCGCCTGAACGTCCTGGGCGATTGCCTGATGCACGCGGATCGTTTTCACGGGCCGCCCCTCATAATACAAAGGATAGGGAGGGACAAGGGAAACAAGGTTGTTTTCATCTCCTGCACGGCCAAAAATGGAAAGACCGGCCCGGACGGTTGCCTGGTCAGGCCAGGACCGGGGCAGGGCAATATCCAGGGCGGCGGCAATGCCGCGGGCCGTGGCAGGGCCGGGGATGCCGTCAGGCGTCACGTTCACGGCGGCCTGAACGGCGGACCAGATTTCATGACAGCGCAATTTCAGAGCTACGGCGGCCAGCGTTTTAGGCCCCGGCAACCCATCCGCTTTCAGCCCCAGGGCCCGCTGAACGGGTTTGAATTCCTGATAAGCTTTGATAATCATATAATTATTTAATTGTTAAATGGTTGGAACTTGTAAGAAAAACTTTACAGTTGGAGTTAATCTCGCTGTTTAAGTTGCTGCTGGTGGTAATTCTCCAAATGCTGGAGACGGGTATCCATCGTCCGCAGGATCTCCGCCGTATGGGCAGCGTTGGTAGCCTGTTCCTTCACCACCTCGCGAAAATCCAGGTAGATGAACACGGCTATCACAAAACCGCCGAAAGTGACGATCTCACGCGTATAATCGCGGATCACTCCCAGATATTCCTTGAGGGGTTTGCACATGGCCTTATTTCTTGGAAGGTACGATCTGAACAACGGGCGGAACGTCCGTTTCCGGCTGAACCTGGCTGTAGGAGATATGCCCCGGCTCCAGCACCAGGCAGGAACCGTCCTTGCATACCACCGTCTTTTTCGGCGTCACGTCAACGGAATGGCCGCAGCCGTTGACGGTGATATACCCGGCGCCGGCGAGAGCTCCGATGACAGCCCAAATCACGTACTTGACCCAATTCCCCCAGCGGGCGGATGCCTCCTGCTGGGCCTTTTCTATGTCTTGTTTATTGATGTTCATTGTTTATTGTTTAGTAAAGTATTTGAAAAAAGCCACGGCGGCGGTGTCCGTGATGATAAAAGCCGGGTAGTCCGAGGCTGTAAAAATCCTGCGGCCTTTGGTCTCCGCATGGACGGCCTCAACGGTCAAAGACACTGCATCAATCAGTGTATAGGTGCCGTCTTCCGCAAGGGTCAGGGCATTTTTTCCCAGCCTTGCCCATACCTGGACGGCTTGCCAGTCCTCGCCCAGTTCCACCAGAGAGGACACGACAGCGGCCATTGCCGGGGCATGGTCCGCGGGTATCTCGTCCTGCGTAAAGCGGGCCGGAGGTCGATAACCGCCTGCGGCCTGGTAAATGGGCGTCAAGGTGAATTCCTGCCATGTTCCAGGCTTCGGAAACTGAATTTGTATTTCTGCGTCGTTCATCATTAGAGAGGTATGTTAATGTCCACAAAATCTGCCGTTTCCTCGGATTCAATGGCATTGACAGCCAAAGCTTCCAGAGCGTAATAAACCGGATTAACGTTGCCGGGCTGGTAGTTGGTGCGCTCCGCCGCCCCAACAAACACGCTGCCAGATCCACCGGAAATTCCCGGAATGTCTGTTACAAGCGTGTAAAATCCCGTGCCCGTTTCAAAGGTGGTCACGCCGCGCACCGCGGCAATCTTCCAAAGTTGCTGACTGCTTCCCCCGCCTGTCATCAAATATAATGAGCCATAGGCGTCCCCATAATCCCCGGCATTGTACGATCGGGGGGCATATTGATGATAAATGACTTTATTGACAATATAGGGAATTGGCTCGTTTTGTGTCGCCGGGATAAAGCTGGTTGTGGTCTTTACCTTCCAGATCCGCGCGGTCTCGGCTGCGTAGATTTCCCGGACACGCACGACATACCCGCCGCGCGCCGTATCGCGCGCATTATCAAACGTAATATCCAGAATTTCGCCGGTATTATAGGCCAGATCATTTCCGGGGATGATGCTGTAAGAAGCCAGTGTTAAATCTTTCCGCACCGTCCTTGACCCCCGCCCAATGCCCACGGTCAATTTGCCCGCGGACGTTAATTGCCAGGGAATGGCGAACCCTGCAAAACTTGAATAATTCCATTGCCCGACCGGGCCCGCGAAAGTACAAACGATCGTGCTGTGCGTATTGGCGGGGACGTTCACCCGCGCGTACAGCCCCGCAACAAGAACAGAAGTTTGCGCCGTCCCGGTGGCTGTGATGCTGTTCGTATTAAGGTAAAAATGAAGGGAAAAAATGTCCGTCACTCCGGCCATGCCCGCCGCGTACAGGCGATTAACCACCCCCGTGGCTGTCGGCGCCCCCACGGCAAGCGGAATATTGACGCCGCCGTTGGCGTTAAGTGTGCTTGCAAAAGTGGCAGGTCCAATACAGTTCAGGCTTGCCCCCTGGGCAATGTTAAGCATGCCCGTTTCATACATCATCGTCCCCCGCCACCAACCGCCGTTCCTCACATCAAGGGATTGCCAAAATCGAGTGATGCCGTAAATTTGATTACAAGTCCCCGCGCTAACGGTTCCATCTGGCCGTCCTGCGACAAATGGCCCGTTAATGGTAGCCGATTCAGCGGTCAGGGCCCCTCCAATGTCCACATCGCCAACGTTGGATCCCAGGGTTCCCGGATCTCCCTTTTCCCCTGGCGGCCCCTGGCGGCCTTCCGGGCCGCGTTCCCCAGTTTCCCCTGGCGGCCCCTGGCGGCCTTCTGGGCCACGTTCCCCGGTTTTACCTTGGGGGCCACGGGGACCTTGAGCCAAAAGAATTTCCACCCGGCCCGTTTCCGCGCCGGGCAGGGTGGCCGTTACGTACCATTCCGCCCGTTGTTGCGGATCCGCCGGCGTGACACGTTGGGCAATATCTATTTCCCCCTTCAGGAGCGGCATTTCCGCGCCTCCGGGGCAGGTCAGGAATACGTCATAAAAAGCCCAGCCGGCGGAAAGGCCGGGAAAATTGATGGCAACAATATTTTCGGCATTGACGGCGCTGCAATCCAGCAGCCGGACACAGGCCCCGGACATAGCAACGGCGGCGCGGACCGTGCAGCCGGACAGATCCACTTCCTCCGGCGGATCAAGCGTCAAAACCAGCGCCCCCGGAACATGTGCCGTGGCGGAAAAATTGAATGTAGCGGGCTCTTGCATATAACTATATCCCCACCGTCTCTTTTGCCCTCACTCGGCCAGGACGATCTGACCGGGCTTCCAGGTTTCAAGAATTCTTTGTATATCCTTCAACGTCAATGTTTGTTTTTCCGTTGCCGACAGGAGCGAGGATGACAGGCCCAGGCTCTTTCCGCCGTTGCCTACCTCAACGCCGCTTTGTTTGATAATGTCATTCAGGCCGGGGCCGTCTCCCAGGGATTTCTGCTTGGTCTGGATTCGTTCAAGCGCTACGTCGCGCCGGGCCATTTCAGCGGCGTCCTTTTCATCCATGCCGGCGTCCTGGTAGCTTTTCGTTTTTTCCCGCAGGGCTATTTCATCCCGGATCTTTTGCGCCCGTTGATCAAGCCCCGCTATTTCCGCGGCCATTAACTCCTGATTCCGGCGAGCCCCGGATTCCATTTTTTCATAATCCTTCCTGGCGTCAGACAGTTCTGCATATTTTTTCCTCAAATCGTCCAGGGCCTTAATTTGATTCATCACGGCATCCGTAGGTTCCTGCCGGGACAATTCGGCAATGCGGGACGTGATGCCGGCCATGCCGGGCTCGGAACCCATGCCGCGGGCTTCCCGGTCCAGCCATTCCCCGCGTTCCCGGAGGCTTTTTTTCTTATAGGCGCGGTCAGATTCACTTTTCATCCAGGAGGCTTCCAGTTCCCGGAGTTTCTTCCGGTTCTGCTCCGCTTCCCTTTCCGCCTTTTCCCGTTCCTTGGCGAGTTCTGCCAGGCGTTTTTCCGCGGCGGCCTGGTCCTGAATCCTTTTAATTGTGGATTCGCGATATAATTTGAATTGCCGGTACAGGTCTTCATAATCAGAAACAAATTTCGCTTGGATCGACCATTCGGAACTTCCCCATTTTCCCCCATCTTCTAATTCTGCCAGTCGATCCTTTTCGGAACGCAATTTAGCAAGAATTCTGTTTCCGATAGCATCTACATCGTTTTCCGTCTTCGCTTTAGCCATGCCGTCATTGAATGCCCGCCGTTCATTAGCCAGTTCTCGATCCTTTTGCCCGGAATTCACTTTCAAAGAGCGATCCTTATAAGGTTCTTCCCCGCCGGCGGGGGCTGCTGGCGCTCCGGAAAGCTGCCGGTAAATGTAAGAGATCCCTTCACCAATCGCCACCACGGCCAAACCTACCCCCGTTGAAATAATGGCGCCCTTGATGGCGACCATGGCCGCGCGGACGGATGCCGCGATTCCCGCCGCTGCGGCGCGGACCACGCCCGCCGCCGTGGCGGCTCCCGTCCGGATGGCATTCCACAATCCCGCCCAACTGCCTTTGGCGAGCAATACCCAGGAGGACATGGACGTCAGGCTGCCCTTTGTCTGCGCCATGGCGGCCACCATTTGAGAACGGGACGTGAGAAAAGCCGCTCCAATCCCAAGAACAGCTGTAGAGACATGATCCGCATTGTCCGCAATGAGGGCCAGGGCGGGCCCTACCGCCTCGCCTAACGCCATGGCGGCATCAGCGGCCCGGAACAGGAGATCCCCCGCTTTTTGCCCCCATTCCGCGGCGCCGTCCCCCCATTCCACCAGCCGGGCGTCCACTTGCTCCAAAAGGGCGCTTAACGGCCCCAGCAAGCCGGCGCCAAAATTTTCCTGCAGGTTGCCCCAGGCGTTTTCCGCCCGTTTCAGCAACCCTTCCCAGCTTTCCCCCACTTCCTTTTCCGCGTCTTTCAGGGGGCCGTCTTCCTTGGCAAGTTCCCGGATGGCGGCGGCCACGTCGTCAAATCCAATCCCGGCTTTCAGTTTCTCCTGGAGGGCATAGCCGGACAGGCCGGACGTTTTTTCCATGGCTCCCATCAGATCCACCTGAGCGGCGTTGAATGCCTCCATGATTTCAGAATTAAAACCTTTCAGCCCCCCGGAACCCTTGACCATGGCGGCCACCAGGGCATTCATTTTGCTTTGGTCCCCCTGGGCGATCGTGGCAAGCTGACGGACCAGATCAGGCGCAAAACTTTCGGAAATGCCGCCGCGGATTAACTGGGCGGCGTTTTTGAACATTTCCGTGGGGGTATATTGGGAGGTCAGGGCCCATTCGTTGATGGTTTCAAGGATGCGCTTTGCTTCATCCGCGCTTCCCGTCAGGCCCGTCAATTCCCGTTCCACGCGTTGGATGGCCGCAGACGGCGCGACAAAATCAAAAGCCTTTTGAACAGCTCCGTCAATAGCGGCAAAGGCCGTGGAAACCATGTCTTTCACGCCGGAAAACGCAAGGCCAAGCTGCGCTGTTTTAGCCGTGGTGGAATTCACCAGGGAATCCACGGATTTCTGAATTTCCGTCAATGCCTGCTTGAATTCAGCGGCATCCGCTCCCAGCGTCACAGTTACGTCAGACATTGCTTCAAACGGTTAAAATCCCATGAATCGCTCTACCCGGTCCAGGGTGGAACGGGAACAGTTTTTGGAAAACAGGGCATGGCGGGCGCCGGATTGCACAAGCACCATGACTTCCCGCTTTTTCACTTCATCCACCAGCCGCCGCTTGTTATGAAAGCCCGTGATGATATAGGCCAGAGGATCAAGGTTGTTCGGATCGTTCAGCCAGTTCCAGTCTTCCCAGCGCGCAAGCACTTCTCCCATGGTGTATTTCCCATCCCGGCTGCGTTTCCCAAACCACCAGGTGACAGCCCCGCCGGGCCCGGCGATCCCTTCGCCAATCACGCGGGAAAAACCCGGCGTGTTGTTCAGGAGGGGGAACCCCAATGTGATCAGGCACGCGGCAAGTTCCGTATTGCGCGTGCTGTCAAAATCTTCCGGCGTCAGGATGGCGCCGTCGTCTTCGTTTTTTTTATCCGTCATAATATTGATAATTTGTTAAAATTGAATGAATAATTCGTAACTGCACTTATAAACCATGAACGTTTCCGATGTGCCGGCAAGCGCGGGGGATGATGACGCCCCCAGGACTGCCCAGGCGGCGGGCGCGTCCTGGCCGTTCCGGCGTCCGGCAAGCGCGGCCATGACTTCCGCGCAGGCGCGGGAAAAGGCAGTTACGTCCAGCACCAGGGCGGCGGGCTCCGCTTCCGCGTACCGTTGCCGGTACATGATTTCACCGGAAATTTGGTAGGTGAAATTTCCGGAAATGATTTCATCCGCGCCAGTTACATTCACCAGAAGGGCCTTGTCCCCTTCCTTCTCGCCGTCCGTTGGTTCCCAGACAGGCCCGCCGGCGAATTCCGGGCGTTCCTGAAGCGCCTCCGCAATAATTTGTGCAACAATTTCGGTATTCATGGTTTATTTGCCGTAGATGTCTTCGTCCCAGCCGTCCGGACCGGAAAGCATGTAAGTATCAGTTACTTGCCATTCCTTCCCGGATCCTTCCACGGACGTCCCCATACACAGCCAGTTGAAGTTTCCGGACGGGGATTCAAACGGGCCCGGCGGCGCGGCAATCGTGCATGCTTTCTGATAATTGATCGTTCCGGGATCCGTTACTTTGTAACGGGCTTGCAGCACAATTTGCGGGCTGTAAAAGCTCGTGACGCCCTTTTTTATCTTTTCAATCAATTTACTGTTATCATCCCCAAGAATGCTTCTGATGGTTTTTTGCTGCAATGGCTGCCCGTCTTTGGTTACGTCCACCAAAGACCCCATGCAGCCCCCGTTCACCAGCCTTTTCAGGGCGTCCAGCGTTTCCCCGGAATAGCTTTCCGCAAGGGTGTGCGTTAAAATGGGCTGCGGCACGCAAGTCACGGAAAGGGAATACTGCGGGCTTTCACGGGTGCTTCCCGGCATTTCAAATTCTTCCTCTTCTTTTCCGTCCATGGCCTGGCGGCGCACCCGGCATTCCGCAAAATCCCCGGCTTTCCGGGTAACGGTGGCTGTGATATTCCACAAATCCCCGCCGGCGGCTGATTGGCGGTCCGCATAGGCGCACATTTCAGCCCAGGTTCCTTCCCAGGTTTCTTCCGTATAGCCCCCGGAGACAGGCTCCCCTTTCCCTTTATTGACTACGCAATAACTGCGCTGTACTTGTTCAATCGCCATAAGTAGCTAAAAATGAATTGTCCTGTTCGATGATTTCAGCAATCCGGAAACGCATGGCACGTTGTTTTGCCCGGTCCGCATAGGCCCAGCGGGTAGCATTGCCTTCCTGGACCAGCCACGCATGGACGTATTGGAGCAGGATTTTCAACGGCATGTGCTTGATATAGTATTCCGTCCAGCCGGTCGCGCGGGCCATGATCATAATTAATCCCGCCCACCCGTCCGGCTCCGCTAGTTTTTTGAGGGCGCCCCGTCCGGATCCTTGATCCCCTCCGCCTGGGCAGACATGATCGCGTTCATTTCGCGCGTCATGCCCGCCACAATTTTCCCCAGCTCGCCAAAACCCACTTTTCCGGCAAAGGCCAGGACGGCCCGGCGGATGGCTGCCGCATCGTCAAAACCGCCGCCGGCCACCAGTCGCACCACGTCTTCTTCCGGCGCCGCGTGGATCCAGACAAATTCCGCCAGGGCGTACATGCTCATTTTTTCCGGAGGATTTTCCGCAGGCTCGGCGCCGTCTTCCAACAATGGACCTTCCCGGCGGCGGTTCAGTTGCGTCAGGCAGGAGTTATTCAGGAGTTCCAGCATAGCCATGCTTGACAGGCTGACAGGCCGGACTTTCAGGCCGTTCACTTCCGCCTGGGGCAGATCGCCGGAAAGAATGGATGTGGTATTGGTTATTTCACGCATATAACTATATCCCCTCTTTCTCTTTCAGCTCCCCTTCCAGCACGGCTTCCATGATCCGCGCGCACGCTTCCCGGATCGTCCCTCCGTCACGCTCCACAATAGGATGATAAAACGCCATTTGCCCGCAATGAACCGCGCACACGCCGCCGCGCGCCAGGCGGGCGATTTCCGCCAGATCGCGCGGATCACACGTCCGGACGCCAATCAGACGCCGCCCGCCCCGGAATTCCAGCACGTCCACCCCGGCGGACCCGTACAGGTATAACAGAATTTTTGAAATGGTTTGGTCTTCCGGATATTCCTGACGGGCATTTTCCGGCCATTCCCGCCGGGACAGCAATTCCAGCGCGGCTTTGATGGCCGGACGCGTGATCCAGTAGCAGCAGCCGGCCCAGGCAAGCGGCACACGGCATTGCATCCCTCCCGCCACCTTTCCGCGGTCTTTCAGGCTGCGCGTGATTTCCGCCGGATCCATCAGCAGCGTATCAGCGTCAATCTTGATGACCGGATCATCCCCTGGGATGTCCAGCATGCACCCCAGCATGCCGCGCACGCATTCCAGGCCGTTCAGGTTCCCCCCGCGGGCAAAATAGGTGATTTTGTAAAATATATCGTTCCCCGTGGGGACTTGTGCCGGAAATAAAGGCTTCGCCGCGTCATCAAATAAATAAAATTGGGCGGCCTGGTCTATTCTCCGTATTTGTTCCATGCATATTTTCAAGCATTGGTGATCGTCTCGATATAAAAATATTGCGTAGTTCATTTATTTAATTTATCGGTGAATAAATTTTGGAGGTCACAATCCATTCCCCCTGCTGGATATAGATTTTTCCGTTTTCGTCCCGGTGCAGGCGTATTGCATGGTCGCTGTCGCATACAAGAGCGGTCCAGGAATCGCTTATAAGACTATCAGAGCCCTCCGGCTCCGTTTCCGCGTACAGCTCCACAGCCAATTTATTATTCCGGATAAACAAGCCTGCCTTCACACCGTTGACGGCATCAGACCAACTTGATTCATAATCCAGCACCACATATTTCCCATTTTTCCGCAAAGGGGTGCGAAAACTCAATTCTTCCGCGTCGCCCCCAGGAGTAACTATAAGAGAAAGAGCCCCTGCCTCCGTGGACAATCCTACCTTAGCGCCTCCACCTAAATCATGAACGCTGGTATCTACCGTTAAATCAAGTTCCCCGGCCAAACCCTCCGGAGATACTGACAAAGACAGCGGCCATTTTCCATTTTCCCCCGGCGTTTTGGAATCTACCGCCGTTGAATCAATCCTGATCTGTAAAATCTGCGTATCAATGTCATTCCCGTCCTGGTCCTTGTCCTTTTTCCATTCCAGCCCATCCCCAGGTTCCACTTTTTGGGCGGATAAAGACAGCTTCCCTTCTTTGTCCTCAATGTTGACGGACCCGTCAGAAGACCATAACAATTTAAGCTTATAAGGATCTCCATCAGTGTTCCCGCCGTCTTCCTTTTCTTCATAAATCAGCGAACAGTCCGCGCTGGAAGATTCTTTCGCGTCCTCAATCAAGGCGCTGATTTTCCATGTTTTTATTTTATTTCCGTTTTCTCCGTCTTCTTCTTCTTCCTCCGCCTGAATTCCTTTCCCGGCTTTAATGACAATTTCGTCCGGGCGGATAATATAAACAGGCCCCCCGGCGTGCCGCCAAACCAGTTCATCCCCTATGTTAGCCAACGAAAATTCCAGGGAGGTTCCACTTCCTTCCGTGGCGGTTCCTTCCTGAACCACGCCGGAAGAAAATTCCCCGGCATCATCCAGCGTGACAACAAGCTTGATTTCCCCGGTGTAGGTATCACCCGCAATCAGGGTCCATTCTTTTTCCCCTACAACATATTCTTTCCCTTTAACAATTACGCGCCCCTGGTGGCAGCACCAACCCCAGGCCCCCGCGTCGTCCTTCCGGTACAGGACCGCAAAATCCATTTCCGGCAGGGGCAGGGCATCAAAATGCTGCGGCACCATCATTTCCCCTGCGGTGCTGACGTTTTCCGACAGGTGGCGGATGCTGTCACCAAGAGCATTGAATTTTCCTGCGCTTAAAGGATCGCCTGCTTTGAAAATAGGTATCATGATTTCATGATATGTTTCCGGTTATCCCCTCATGGTGCGCTGCGCTTTTTTCAGCAGCCATGATTTCACTTTTTCATCCCGCTTCCGTATTTTGGCTTTCACTACTTCATCAAGTAATTGATTGATAATAAAGTTCATGTTTGGGTGGTACGCCGTGGAATTGGTAATGATTATTTCCCACTTTCCACGGCGGTTCACCAGCCGGGCCCGCCCGCCGCCGGTTCCGTGGCGTTTCACCCAGGCGGGGATGCCGGTTTTCCGTCCGCTCAATACCGCTCCGGCCATCCATCCGGCGGCCATGCGCCCCACGCGGGCCAGGCGCCGTTTATATTCCGCGTTCAGGGCCTGTTTTGTCGTCCAGGCCCGCGGGCCGTGCCAGTCCAGCTTCATTCCCTTCCGCCCGCGTTTCATCCCAAATCGTTTCAAGTGCGTGCGCGGATCCACAATCAGCACGGGATCTTTAGGGCGCGCGAGCATGAACGGGGAAAGATGGTGCGCTCCGTCGTCATAAGTCATCAGTTGGCCGCGGGAACGGTAATAGCGGGGCTTGGCAAATTCAGAGCCCATAATATCCCAGCGGATCCGCGTTTCCTGGCGGTTTTTCGCTTCCGCTCCCTGGACGCGGGCGCCGTTTCTTCCCCCGCCTGAAGGCGGCGTCCAGTCAATAGCCGCTTTGGTGAAAATCCGGCCATAGTCCAGGGCGGCTTCATGGGCCGCTTCCTGGGCGCCGGCTTCCAGTTCCCGGCAAAGCCGGGTGAAGCCGGCCATGTTGAATTCCGAACGGACTTTCATGATGCAAGATCCATGTGGATCATAGGATCCGTGTTGCCGCTCGTTACCGTGGTAATATAATATATGACCGGCTGATCCCCCAGCGGGGCGGAAACGGTGAGGCGGTCCCCGGCCCGCGGAAGCTTGGGAAGGTCATGGGCTCTCAACATGCAATGTGCCGTAACCTGTTTTTCCGCGCCTCCAATTTCCACGGTGTACCCCACGGCGGCGGGGGAAACAACGGCGTAACAATCCGCATACACGTTCCCTTTGCGCAACAGCCGCACACGTTCCCCCAATTCCCGGATCATGTCATTCCCGCCGGCGGTTAATAACTCACGTACACTCATTGATGATAATTTCGGAAAAAGGGCCGCCGCCCGGACGTTTGCACGGTTCCGACGGCGGCCCATAGTTCAACAAATACCGGACAGGTTATGCCGCGGGGTCTTCTTTTCCGGCGTCTGATCCGGACGCGGGATCTTCTTCTCCGGCGTCTTTTTCGGACGCGGTTCCGGATGCCGCGGCGGCGGTACTCAACAACCGCAGATTTTCCGGCAGGGCCACAACGGTTCCCACGGCGGCTTCTACGGAGTGCATAACCCCTTCCATCCCAGGCACAACCCATTGTTTCAGGTAAAGCTTGATGCCTCCGACGCTGCCCAGTTCGGAAACGAAAATGGCGCCGTTTTCGGTGGGAATCAAGGGCTGGCGGCTGATGATGCCGATGGCATTTTCATATCCCATATATCCAATGGTTTTTTTATCGTCAGACAGGGCTTCCAGGCCGGTAGCCTTGTAAATGCCGCCAATCCCGTACACGCCGGTTTCCAATTTCAGGCTGTCCGCGTTATAAGGCGTCAGCTTGGCGTGGTAGGTGGGATTCACCGTCAGGGCGGACACTTCCGGGATGATCAGTCCGGAAAGCACGGTTGCCACGTATTCCGGCGTGAAGCTTTCCAGCGTCACGCCGGAAATTACTTCCGGCGCGGCGGTCTTGATCTGCGTGTGCAAGTCCTTCAGGACGGCCTTGGCTACGGTTTCAATAGCCTTGTTCAGCTTCCCTTCCAGGCGGCTTCCGGCGGCCATGTCATAGGACGTGACCAGGAACGGGCGGCTGTAGCGGTTGCACTCAATGCTGACGACATCCGTTTTGACGGCTGAAACGTTCCAATCTTCCGGGTTCTTGAGGGCTTCCCCTACTTCCCTGGCAATTTCAATGGTTAGCGTGACGGCCCGCCCTGGCCCAAAAGTCACAATTTCGTCCGTGTAGTCCGTTGTATAACGGTCCAGCGGGGCAAAAACCTCGCTTACCGCGGCAAGGCTTTTGCTTGCAACAGTTTTCCAGCCCAGGCCGGCAATGCTGTTCGTGTTTTCCGTCATGTGCATGCTGGGCTTCTGGTCGGTCAAATTGGTGACCGGGAACAGATCCTTCATATTAAACGGCTTGTTTCCTTTATTGGCGATAGTCATATGTTTTTTGTTTTCTAATAGTTGAATGTTAATATGTTGTTATTCTTCGGAAGAAGCGCTTCCGAACGCATAAACGGTTCCACTCACGTCCAGTTTCACGGGGCCCGTGTTGGTCATGCTGCGCTTGACAGTCTCAATGAATACCGTTGTGGCTTTGGGCGTGTTGTTCCAAATGGGCGGAATGGTATTATTCAAAAGGAGGGTGCTTCCCATGGTCAGCGTATAATCCCCTCCCAGGGGGAGGGCTCCGGACATGCTGAAGCTTAATTTTTCGTCAATGATGTAAACACCAATGACTTTTCCCATATGATCCTTCTGTTCGTATTTCTCCATGGACCCGTCAAAATTCATGCTTTCGACAAGGATCCCGGATTCGCTGTTTTTGATCCCGAATTCCGGCGTTGTACCGTAAAGAGTTGGCATCGTATGATTTCTTTCTTGGTTGATTCTCCGGTCTGACGGGCCGGGACGTAGGAATCTCAATCGCATTCAAAGCCATTTTTTCACGGCCTCCGGATAGGCGGACGTGACGGCAAGGCGGTCATCCACGGTCAGAGACATGAATTCTTCCCTGCTGGCGGGCAGGGCTACCGTTTGCGCCGGGGCGGTCATTTCGGTTTCCGTGGCTGACGGAAGATCGGAAGCGGGAATATTCAGGGACGCCAATCTGGCCGTAACCTGTTTTTCCACCAGTTGTTCCGTGATTGCCGCCTGTTGATCCTGGGCGGCTTTCAGCTTCGCCACTTGGGCCTTCAGTCCCTTGTTCATGGCAGCCAGGCGGCTGTTCTGCATTTTCAGCGCTTTCAAGGGATCCTTTTTCTTCCCGGATCCCGTAAGGCCAAAAATACGCATGCAGATGCCCCCCGCGGCGTTTTTCAGGTTCAGGCGGCTTCCGGTCATGCCTGCCGCCGGGGCGGTTTCTTCGTCTTCGTCGTCCCCTTCTTCCCCTGTAGGGCTTTCGTCGTCTTCTTCGTCATTGTTGCCGGTTTCCGCGGTGGCTGTGGATTCGTCGTCTTCGTCTCCGGCGTTTTCTTCGTCGTCGTCCTCACCGTTTCCGGCGCTTTCGTCGTCATGGATGACTTCATCCACAAAGCCGTAAGCAATGGCTTCCGCGGCGCTGTAATAGACGCTTGCCTTATGGTCATTGCTGACCTGTTCCCAGGACTTTCCGCATTTTCCGCCATAGATGGCAAACATGCGTTCCCGTTCTTTGATCAGCATGGCCGCATAATTCATGATTTCATCCGGGTTCCCCCAAACGCCCGCATAAGGCTGATGCACCATGAATTTAGCGCTTTCGCTCATGGCTACCGTATCGGCGGCCATGCACAGCAGGCTTGCCGCGCTGGCGGCCAGGCCATGAACTTCCGCCCGGACAGGGATCTTGCATGAACGGATGGCATCATACATGCTCAACGCGGAAAAAACGTCCCCGCCGGGCGAGTTCACGCGCAAGGTGATGCTGGACGCGCCCTGATTGGCGGCGGCTTTCAGCTTATCGGCAAATTCAAGGCATTGGGCGTCATCCCACCCAATAACCCCGGTAACGTCCACGACCGCCACGGCGCCGGAGGTTCCGGCTTGCATGGTCAGCATGGGCAACTGGTATGTTTTTTTTCTATTCATGATATAATACAGGTTTCCCTATATATTTTCCCCGCCGTCTCTTTTGCTCTTTTCCCCGTTGCCGGCATTTTCCGGTTCATCGTCTTCCGGAGGCGGCCCCGGGTGCACGTCATGGGCCGCATGTGTGGAGCCGATGGCGCCAGGCAAAAGTTCCGTGATGGGGATGCCGGAGGATTCGGCAATTTCATGAGCCCGGCGCAACAAATCCGCCCGGCGGTCCAAAATGCTTTCCGCAGTCATGCCCTCCGTGGCGAGCGTCCAGCGGTCCGCGTCAGCCAGTCCTTCCCGGATCAGATTGATTGCCAGGCCCCCTTCACGGCCTAAATCAATCGTCAAATCACGCTGACCCACCCAGGCCACGTTTTCCCAGGCGGGATCTTTACAGCGGGGGAGGCGTCCCGCCTCCATTTCCAGGGCCAGGACATGCCGGTAAATCCGGTTCATGTACACTTCCCGCGCGTCTTTCCGTTCGTCGATCCATCGCCGCAATTTTGACAGGATCAGCCGGGCCGCCGCGCTTCCTAACGTGTTGATGTCATAGAGGACTTCCGCGTCCAGTCCCACGCCGTAGGCGATTTCCGCGAGCAAGTCACGGATGAAGGCGGCCACATTGGGAGATGGCCGCTGGTCATAAATGGCTTTCAGATCACGCCCTGGGGCAAGGCTGACTACACGGGCCCCCCCGCCGGTGACGACTTCAAAGGATTGCGCCGGATTTTCCGGCTTTTCGTCACAGCCCGGTTTCTTTTTGCCCCCAATGGCGGCGGCCATTCCGGGGGCCTTGTCTGCCTCCGTTTTCGTTTCGACAAATCCCACGGCGGCGGACAGTTTCACGCTGGCTTTTGTAAAGCCGTGTATTTCCGCAATATCCACCCCGTGCCGGATGGCGTGGATTAGATCTGATTCCCCGCGTGGGACCGCCGGATCCGGATCCCGTTGGTACAGGATGGCACAGCCGGCGGGGATGATGATGCACCGGCCCGGCGCCGTTTCCAGTCCATAAGCAACCGGGCGCCCCTGTGCGTTTGTTTTCACCCCCTGGTTCCAGCCGTCTTCTTTACCCAGGCCCGGCGGCGTGATTATCTTCGGCGCGCTGTACCAGGCCACCATTCCCCCGCCGTCCAGGCCGCGGGCCAGAACGCACAGGCAATCGCCGTCAATGCTGGTTTTCCTTTCGGCCCATGCCTGCATGGTTTTCCAGGATAATTTTCCCGTAACGTCAAAAGCGGCGGGGCTGGCCACCCGCGCCAGAAAGGCCGCGCGGGCTTTCCGGTTCCAGTCCCGATCTTGCGTCGTAGGAATAGGCATCAGGCAGCCCTGCAATAGCCAAATGTCCCGGACTGCTTTCCGGATTACTCCTGAATTTTTGTACAGGTAACGGGCGGCCCGCATGACGGCGGCCCGGTCATAATCATCCATTTCCGCGGCGTCATCCAGCGTGGGCCAGTACAACATGCCGTTAGCCCAGGGCAGGGCGCCCTGGATGCCTCCGAACATTTGAGGGAGCAGGGCGCGGGGCTGGTTCAGGGCCTCCGGCATGGAGCCCAAATCTGCCTTGTTCATGCGTAACTTGTATTTTCTCTTGCGTCGTTTCATGTCAATAATCTGTATTCCTAAATCCTACAATAGTAACGCTTTGTCCCGGATTCGGAGATTGCCCCGTTTTTGCCTTGATCGCCATGTTCAGGGCAGCCAGTAGGCTTTCCGCGTCCATGCGTTGTTGCCGGCTGTAACTGCTGCCGCCGCCCCCGCTGGCGGATGTGATCATGTCAAGTTCAAGTAGCTTGTCCGCTACTTCCTTTCTTTTGGCCTTGAGTTCCTGGAGGCTGTAAGTCTCCGCCAGGGCATCTAAACTTTCTTGAGAAAATCCGCTCATACCTTATTCCCCGCCGTCTCTTTCTCTCTCTTCTTCCGGTTCGGGATCCGGGACGGATGATTTCAGGACCCACCAGGAAAACATGCACAGCTTCACGCAGTCGCCGTAGTGGTCTCCGGCAATTTTCTTCCATTGGCTGGGGCTGCCGGGTTTCTCTTCTAATACTTGTCCGCTCAATCCCCTGATCAGATCCGGATCCGCGTTCCCCGGAAGGTGCAGCCCAGGGCCGCGTCCGTGTGCAATGCGTTCGGCGTATAGTTCGATTTTTGCGGCCCGGTCCTGATAGGTGTACAGTTCAAGGCCCGGATGTGTTTTCAAGTCCGTGCGGTTCCAGACGCCAAAACCCGCGGCGGATCCTTTTGTGGGGTAAAGCTGGCCGGGCATCAGGGCGCATTCCGTATAGGTCGCTTCCGCGCTCCAGCCGGAATCTACTAATCCCAGCGCCGGCTGAAAGATCTGATCCCCGGCCTGATACAGCAATCCGGGGAAATGGGCGGCAACGCCTTTCCTGCCTCCCTCCGTCCGGAAACTTAGGATGGTTCCCCAGTCGATAACCCACAATTCCCCGCCGGCGGTCACGGCGCAAACAACCCAATGCGTTTGCAGTTCCCCAGGATCATAGCCGGCCACCAGGTACAGCGGTTCCACAGGGGGCATTTCTCCCCGCCGGTACGCGGAAGTTTTCAGGGCTTCCACAGCCTGATCTTTCACCTTAACTTGGTATTTGGCATAGGGCAGGGCTTCCCAGGAGTTCCGAAAGTTCTGCAATTCCATTTGCGCCAGAAGGGCGCGGGAACTTTCTACAAATTTACGGGCAAACTGCCCAAAGGAAACGAAAGGAGAATAAAGCGAATTCAAATGATAACCGCGCCGGGACGGATGCGCGGCCTCATTGGTGGCCCTCCATTCGCCCGCCTGCATCATGTCTATTTTTTGTGCGTCATAAATGGGCCGTGAACAATCCGGGCAGACATAGCGGGCGCTGGCTTCAATTTCTTCCAGGCTGTCCCCGTCCCAAACCAGCGTTGCCCGGCTGAATTCAAACCGGATCCACATCCCGCAATGGGGACAGGGCATGAAGTATTCCCGGCAATCCGTCAGGCTGTAGCCCTGCCAGTAGGGCTCATCTTCAACATTCGGTGTACTGCTATGGATGATCAGCCGCCGGGGAAAGGCTTTTGTACGTTCTTCGATCAGGGCGGACGGATGCGCTTCCTTTTTGTTGATATGTTCAAATTTCGCTTCTTCGTCCTGGATCACATAGGCAATGGGCCGGGATGACAGACGGGCAGGGCTGGTCACGCCGGTCATGTAGATCGGCATATTGTCCAGCGTCATTTCCAGCGGGGCAAAAGATGCGGGATTCCGGAGGATATGCCGGGCAAGGCAGGGATTCGCTTTCAGAAACGGCTGAAGGCGGTTGCGGGAAAAGGGCGCGGCCAGATTATCGGATGGGAGGGCCCATAGCAAGGGCATGGGATCGTGTTCCAATAGATAGGCCAGGGCCAGGAGGTCCAGCGTTGTTTTTCCGGTTTGGGCCGCCCAAACCAGATATAAGTGTTCAATCCGGGTATTACGCAGGCATTCCAGCGGTTCCCTCATGTAAGGCTGACGATCCAGGGACACGGGGCCCGGCGCGTTTGGGGAGGTTTCCCTCGGCAGCCTCAATTCCCGTTCCACCCATTCCACCACACTCCCCCGCGGCTGAAATAGGAGATCTTCTAACATGGCAAAAGGCTAGTGATATATTCATCCATTTTTCGGATTCCCGTGTTCCATTCCGGCATGGCGGTTTCAAAGGCTTGGTAAAACTCATGCCGGTTTTCCGGAGACAGGCGGCCCGCAATGTTCACTTCCAGCTTTTCAATGACGGATCCAAGCGGTTTCAAGTGTGTGCGGATTGCCATGACCCGTTCCACCGGGATCCACAATCCCGCCGCACGCAATAGCGCTTCCCGGTGCTTGGTGGCGTCTTCCCATTGTTTCCGGGATTCCCTGGTGGCGCGGGCCAGGGACGGAATAATATCCTGCTTGCCGGGATCTTTCAGGGCCGCGTTCAGCAATCCGTTCATTCCTTGCCATGCGGCCCAGGCTTCCGTGCAAATCAGTTCTGCTTTTTCCAGATCCGTTCTTTCCTGGGCGTCTTCCCGTTTTGCCGGGATGGCCACCTGTTTCCCTTCACAGAATTCTTGCCACATGGGCGTGTTCTTTTCCCGCTGTTTCCGGGCCCAGCGCTCCGTTTTGCCGTGAGCTTTCGCCAGAGCCCGCACTTTCAAACTGTCTTCCGTTGGTCGTCTTGGCATGCTATTTTTCCTTTTCCTTATTCCCCGCTTTCTCTTTCTGGCTGTTCCGTTTTTCGCTGGTTTTTTATATCCCAACATGCTAATAATAACGGCGTTGCGTTCCGTAAAAACTCCGTTCCACTTTCAGAAAAATACCCCCGCCAGTCACCCAAGCACCGATCGGAACGGCCCCAGGCAAAGAGATTCCTTACCCCCCCTTCCGGGGCTGGATCAGGCCATCATGGGAATGTAAGAGGACTAAATAAGGCTTCTCGTGCGCGCTTGTGCGCGCGTATAGCGTAGTAGCATACACATTGCCAACATTGCCACAAACAAAGCATATTTATAAACTATGCACTATAATGCACTAACAAAATGCAAAACTCATAACTAATTGATAATGAGTAGAAGGAAAAAGACCTCATAAGCCTTTGGTCGGGTGTTCAAATCACCTCCCTGCTACCATCTTCAAAGCCCCTTAAATCCAACGGTTTAAGGGGCTTGTTACTTTTAGTGCATATATTGCACATCATGCTGGAAAACAGTGAAAAAGGGTATCATATGGTCAAAAAAGCATGCACAATGATGCACAGCTTGATTGACAATTGGAAGCCTCCCCCCGGCACTTTCCGCCCTGGAAAACCGTGGAGTACTGTTATTCCGGTGCACATATCCACACGGGGATATGAATGTTGGATTGGAATCCCGCTTGTGAGAAGCTGCGTTTTCTTTTCTCAGGATTTTGCCGTTCAGGATGCCGCATGAAGTGAAGGCTCCGATACCGGACAGGTACTGGAAAATAAAAAACCGCATTGTTTTTGGAAATGCGGCGGAGGGGGGTAAATGGGTTTTAGATGCTGCGGCGCATCATCAGAGCAGCTAAATCCGAAAGGCTCGGAGAAGCCGTAGCCGGGGACGGATTAAAAATCCGCATAATTCTTTTTTAGTTATGTGGTTATTTTATAAGATTTTTATTATCAAATTATTGTTGCTGATATTTTTTCGGCGGGCAGAAAATTTCAGGAGGAAAAGAGAAATGGAATACCTTTCCCGAATTTACTATATACCCTTTAACGAGAGACGGGAATAGCTACCCGTCCATTTGGTGCAGGGGATTCCGCCCATAAGCAGGAACGGGGCAGATAGGTAAATAGAAAACTATTTCAGCCTTAACCCGAAAACCCCGGATTTGCGCCCGCTGAGTTTCAGAGTGCGCAGGCGTTCCGGAGGCAGGCTGTCGCGGGAAAATTCTGCGTAATGCATGCGGTCCCGGAAGTAATGGACGGCGCTTTGGGAGAGAGCGAAGATGAATTCCATTCCCATTTCCTCCGCTTTTCTTTTGGCAAATTCACATAGTGCGCGGCCATAGCCGCGGCCTTCATGGCGGTGCTTGATGTACAGGCAGCCCAGTTCTGCGCTATGGTGCTCCGGGTAGGGATAAACGGCAACGCAGCCCACGATGCTGTCGTCCAGGGTCAGCACGTAGTAACTGTCTATTCTGGCGGCAATGTCTTCATAGTTCCGGTTGACTAATTTGGAGTCCACTACGGAACGGGCGATCATGGAGAGGAGTTCCGGAATGTCTTCTTCCTTCAGCGGGCGTATTTCCCGGTAGGAGTCCGTGTGGACCATGGTTCCTACGCCTTCTTCAGAGAAGAGTTCCTCCACCAGCACGCCGCGCATTTTTCCGTCCAGCAGATGCACGCGGGGGATTCCCGCCCGGCAGGCTTCCGCTGCCTGGTCAAGCAGTTCGCGGTGGGTTACGTTTCCTGCCAGCTCCGCTACTTCCGATTCCAGAATGGCGGCAATGGGGCGTCCGTCCAGGGACGGAACCTTGTGGTCATTGAGCAGGGCGATGTATTTGGAGGCCCCCAGACTGAAGGCCATATGGACGGATTCCGGGTCAAAGGAGCCGGAACGGCCGGAAGCCACCACGGGAATTTGGTGACGCCCCAGAATTTCCCGGACTCTTTCCCGGACAAGCTGGCCGCCTTTCAACGGAGCTTCCACCAGGGCGGAGCGCATTTCACAGACGCGCGTGTGTTCATACAGCGCGGAGGCGTCCGCCCCTTCCACAATCAGAACGGGCCTGACGCCTATTTCCTGCAGTACGTCCAGGTCCAGCAGGGCATCCACCAATTCCCCGGAATCCACCAGGGGGCGTTCCACGTGCACGGCAAAGATTTTATCCCTGAAGTACGGAACATACTCCAGCACGGAACGGACATTGGCGGATTTGTTGGGAGGGAGCGTAGCCAAGGCGGACCGGAAGTTTGGGGCCGGGGAAAACGGACATTCCCGTTTCCCCCGGCCTTGTAAGTGATGCGCGGTTTTTTTAGAATGTGCGGGTATCCGCGGAATCCCGGTTGTCCATGGTTTCCGCAAAGTCCTGGGAGTCCAGAGTGACGGCAATTTCTTCCCCTTCTCCGGGAACCGGCGTTTCCGCCGGCGCCTGGGGGGCTTCTTCCTTGCGGAGCACGACGCTGACCTTGCGCTTGGGCATGACCAGTTTGGGTTCCGCCACGGCTGGTTTGTAACCTTCCCCAATGGTGGTGGCGTCGGAAATGACGGCCGGGGCCTGTTCCGGTTCCGCCTGCCGGGCGGATTGTTGTTCACGTGCCCGGGAGACTTGTTCCCTCAGGGCGGAGAGCAGGTCCGAAGGCATGCCGTCAAAGCCGATTTCCGGCAGGCTGGTTCCGCCTTCCTGGTTTTCGTCGGAAGATTCAAACTGGGGCAGGCTGGCCAGGAAGTCCTCAAAGGCGTCCAGGTTGGTGGTGCTCTTGAAGAGGTTGCTGATGGCTTCGCTCTTGATGCTTTCCATCAGGGTGATGAAGAGATCGTAAGCTTCCGATTTGTATTCCACCAGGGGGTCTTTCTGCCCCTGGGCGCGGAGGCGCACGCCTTCCCGCAGGGAGTCCATGTTGTACAGGTGTTCCTGCCACATTTTGTCAATGGCCCCCAGGATGATCTGGCGTTCCATGTGGTCCAGGTATTCCGGGCGTTCGCGGGAAGCCTTGTCTTCATAAGTGGCCTTGACCTTGTCAATGAGGAAGGCAATGGTGTCGTCTATGGGCCGTTCTTCCAGCTTGGCGGCCTCCGCCGTGAGCCCCAGCGGGAAGGAGGCGTTCATCCAGGCGAGCAATTCGTCCGGGTGGGTGATGCCTTCCGCATCCGGGTCCAGGAATTCATGGGCGCGCGTGGCGATTACTTCTTCCAGAATATCGTAAATCATTTCGCGCGGGTTTTCCGTGGAAAGCACTTCATTCCGGTATCCGTAAACGATTTCGCGCTGCTTGTTCATTACGTCGTCATAGTCCAGCACGTGCTTGCGCCACATGTAGTTGCGCTGTTCCACCCGTTTCTGGGCGGATTCCACGGATTTGTTCAGGAAACTGTGTTCCAGCGCTTCACCGTCGGCTACGCCCAGGCGTTCCATCATCTTGGTCATGCGTTCCGCCGCGCCGAAGTTGCGCATCAGGTCGTCTTCAAAGGAGATGAAGAACTGTGAGGCGCCGGGGTCCCCCTGGCGGGAGCAGCGGCCGCGCAGCTGGCGGTCAATGCGGCGGGATTCATGGCGTTCCGTACCCAGGACGAAGAGGCCGCCGAGGTCGGCTACGCCTTCGCCCAGCTTGATGTCCGTGCCGCGGCCCGCCATGTTGGTGGAGACGGTGACGGCTCCGCGCTTGCCGGCCTGCGCCACGATTTCCGCTTCGCGCTGGTGGTTTTTTGCGTTCAGAACTTCATGGGGGATTTTGGCCCTCTTGAGCATGCGGGAGAGCGTTTCGGAGGCGTCCACGCTGGCCGTGCCGATCAGGATGGGCTGGCCTTTGTCGTGAAGTTCCTGGATTTTGTTGACCACCGCATTGAATTTTTCACGGCGGGATTTGAAGATGAGGTCATTCTGATCCTTGCGGATGCAGGGGCGGTTGGTCGGGATGGGAAGAACGTCCAGCTTGTAAATATCATGGAATTCCGCGGCTTCCGTTTCCGCCGTGCCGGTCATACCCGCCAGTTTTTTGTACAGGCGGAAGTAGTTCTGGATGGTGATAGTCGCGTACGTCTGGTTTTCCCGCTCCACTTCCACGCCTTCCTTGGCTTCCACCGCCTGGTGCAGACCGTCGCTCCAGCGGCGTCCCGGCATTTCACGGCCCGTATTCTGGTCGATGATGATGACCTTGCCTTCCTTGACGACGTATTCCACGTCTTTTTCGTAAATGCAGTAGGCCTTCAGCAGCTGGGAGGTGGTGTGCAGGCGCGCTCCCGTTTCGTCAAGCTGTTTGGTCAGTTCATTTTTGCGGCGCAGTTTGTCTTTTTCCGTCAGGCGCGGATCTTCGTCCATTTCCGCAAAGGCGGTTCCCAAATCCGGCAGCACGAAATCTTCCGGATGGCCGGGGGAGATGACTTCCCGGCCTTTTTCCATCAGGTCGGCGTCGTGGGTTTTTTCATCCACGGTGAAGAACATTTCCTCCTTCAGCTTGTAGAGTTCCTTCTTGCGGGTATCCTGGTAAAGGGTCAGTTCATATTTTTCCACGATGCGGCGCAGCTCGGGATCCTGCATGGCGCGCAGGAAGGCGCGGTGGCGGGGCTGGCCCATTTTTACCTTGAACAGGCAGCGGCCCACTTCTTCCGTGCGGCCTTCTTCCTGGGCTTTCAGGGCCTGGGCCATCAGTTCGTTGCAAAGGTCCGTCTGGGCCTTCACCACGCGCTCAATGGCGGGGCGCAGGGTATCGTACTGCTGTTCCCGGGTGACGACCGCAGGGCCGGAAATGATGAGGGGGGTGCGGGCTTCGTCAATAAGGATGGAGTCCACTTCGTCCACAATGGAGAAGTAGTGCCCGCGCTGCACCTGTTCGGACTTGGAGGTTGCCATGCCGTTGTCGCGCAGGTAGTCGAAGCCGAATTCGGCGTTGGTGCCGTAAGTGATGTCGCAGGCGTATTGCTCCCGGCGGAGCTGGGAGGGCATCATGCTCTGGATGCAGCCGACAGTCAGCCCCAGGAACTGGAAGAGCATGCCCATCCATTCCGAGTCGCGGCGCGCTAGGTAATCGTTCACGGTCACCACATGCACACCCATGCCGGTCAGGGCATTCAGGTAAACGGGGAGGGTGGCGACAAGCGTTTTCCCTTCCCCTGTGGCCATTTCCGCAATGTAGCCGCGGTGCAGGGCAATGCCGCCCAGCAGCTGCACGTCAAAGTGGACCATGTCCCAAACCTGTTTTTGACCGCAGATATCGCGTTCTTCCCCGCAGAGCAGGCGGGCGCCGTGTTTGACGGCGGCGAAGGCCTCCGGCAGTATCTGGTTCAGGTAGCGTTCCCGCAGCTTGTCAAACTGGGGCGTAATGTTGTTCCAGGCGGCTTTCCCTTCTTCAATGGAGGCGGGAGTGGCTTCCACCGCGGGGAGGGAAGCGAATTCGCTTTTCAGGGATTCAAAACGGGCATTCAGTTTGGCGGCTATTTCCTCCAGCTCTTCCCTGGGCGCGGCTTCCACAATGCGCACGGGGGGCAGATCCATGGGGAGGAAGCGATGGAGGTACCTCTGCCATTCCCTCGTTTTCTCAAGCAGGAATTCCTGTCCCTTGCCGTTCCATGATTCTTCAATGGAGACGATTTGTTCCACAATGGGGCGCAGACGGCGCACTTCACGCTGGTTTTTGGTGCCGACAATCTTGGTTAGAATCCACTTAATCATCTTTGTCTTGTTGAAAATTGACGAGGTAGAGTCGCTTTCAGCGGTCTAAGAATCGAAAAATACTAGCGGCTGCCGGAAGAAATGCAAGCACGGCCCTCCATTTGTGCTGATGATGACGTAATAGGCAGGTTGGACCTGGCCGGACTCCTCTGGAAACCCGGATTCATGACAGGCGCTTCTCTTGGAATGATTCCAAATTGATGATATTCTTTCTCCATGAGTCATTGTGAGGATGGGCGCATCCGCATCCGCGGCGCCCGTGAGCATAATTTGCAGAATGTGGATGTGGACATTCCCCTGGGGCGGCTGACGGTGGTGACGGGACCTTCCGGATCGGGGAAAACAAGTCTGGCCATGCACACGCTGTATGCGGAAGGCCAGCGGCGTTATATGGAAACCTTTTCCCCGTACGTGCGCCAGTTCATGGACCGCATGGACAAGCCGGATGTGGACGCCGTAGAGAATATTCTTCCGGCCATCGCCCTGCATCAGCGCAACTCCGTCAGGACATCCCGCTCCACGGTGGGGACCATGACGGGGCTGAATGATTACTGGAAGTTTGTTTTCGCCCGTCTGGCCGTGGGCATTGACCCGGAAACAGGGCGGAAAATCAAGCCGGAAACGCCAGGTACCATTGATGAAAAGCTGCATGCGGAATTCCCTGCCGGAACGGAAGTGATGGTTTGCCTGGAGGTGGCGCGGCCCGAATCCGTGGATCTTCCCACGTTGAAAAGGAATCTGGTGGCACAGGGGTATTTGCGCGCTTTTGCGCATGGAGAGATCCTCCGGCTGGAGGATGAGGATTGGACGCTGGAGGAAGGAGAACCGCTGCTGGTGGTTCAGGACCGCGTGAGGCTGTCGGAAGACCAGAGGGAACGCAGGCTGGAGGCTCTGGAAACGGCCATGCGCCTGGGCGGCGGCGTGGCCCATGTGATTCCCCGTGTGGACGGCGTCTGGTTGTCCGCTTTGAAATTCCGCGGAGACTGGCATCCGCTGATGGAACCGCGGCCGGGCCTGTTTTCTTTTAATTCCCCGCTGGGGGCGTGCCCGGAATGCCGCGGCTACGGGCGCGTCATCACGATTGACTACAACCGGTGCATCAAGCCGGAACTCAGCGTTCAGGACGGGGCCATCCATATTTTTGAGGGGGACGGAAAAGTATTTTCCGAATGCAAGCGGGACCTGATGCGCGGCTGGCGCAAAAACGCCCGCAAAGTCCGTCTGGATGTGCCGTGGAAGGATTTGAAGCAATGGGAGCGGGACTGGCTGCTGTACGGCGACGGCGATGACCCGGATGAAATGTATGAACAGGGGCTGTGGTACGGCATTGCGGGCTTTTTCAAATATCTGGAAAGCCGCACGCATAAGATGCACGTGCGGGTGTACCTGAGCCGTTTCCGCACGTATCAGGAATGCCCCTCCTGCCACGGTTTGCGCCTGAGGCCGGAAGCCCTTCAATTCAAGGTGGGCGGCAAAAGCATGCCGGAACTTTCCAGTATGCCCATGGATGAACTGCTGGCCTGGGTGGATAGGTACGTGACGCCGCGGGCGGATGAAGACCCCGGCTTGAAACATGCCGTGGCGGAACTCAGGAGCCGCCTGGAATATCTGAATGAAGTGGGATTGGGCTACCTGACGTCCGACCGCTCCACGCGGTCCCTGTCCGGAGGGGAAATTGAACGCGTGAGCCTGACGACCTGCCTGGGCGCTTCCCTGACGGATACGCTGTTTGTGCTGGATGAACCTACCGTTGGGCTCCATCCCCGCGATACGTCCCGTTTGATTTCCGCCATGAACCGGCTTAAAAAGCGCGGGAACACCCTGGTGGTGGTGGAGCATGAGGAAGCGGTCATGCGCGCTGCGGACTGCCTGGTGGATATGGGACCCGGTTCCGGACGGGAAGGGGGAAGGCTGGTTTATTCCGGGACGCCTGCCCGGATTGGAGAAATTGAGGAATCCCTGACGGGGGCTTTTCTTTCCGGCAGGCGACGCATCGCGGTGCCCAAAAAGAGGCGCAAGCCGCGCCAGTTTCTGACCGTATCCGGAGCCACGCGCCATAATCTGCGCAAACTGGACGTGAAAGTGCCCCTGGGCGTCTTCACTTGCTTGACAGGCGTCAGCGGGTCCGGGAAAAGCACCCTGGCCCACGATATTCTTTACCTGAACGCGCTGGTGGAGAAAGGAGCCGTATGCGAGGAGGAACCCGCCCGCGTCAAGTCTATCAAGGGCTGGGAATATCTGGATGAGGTGGTGATGGTGGACCAGAGCCCCATCGTCCGCACCCCGCGCTCCACCCCTGCCGTGTATGCCGGAGTTTTTGAAGAAATACGCTCCCTCTTCGCGGAAACGGAGACGGCCCGCGCGCGCGGCATGAAGCCCGGTTTTTTCTCTTTCAACAGTGGGGACGGCCGGTGTCCGCGCTGCATGGGCATGGGGAGTGAGAAAGTGGAAATGCAGTTTCTTTCCGACATTTTCGTTCAGTGTCCGCTGTGCCACGGTTCCCGGTACGGGAGCGAAGTGCTGAGCGTGTACCGTGACGGCAGGAATATTGCGGACGTGCTCGGCATGACGGTAGCGGCTGCGCTGGAATGCTTCAGCGTGGAAAAAGGGGCCAAAGCTTCCCGCATCGCTTCCAAATTGGGCGTGCTTCAGCGCGTAGGGCTGGGGCACCTGACCCTGGGGCAGCCTCTGAATACCCTTTCCGGCGGGGAAAACCAGCGCCTGAAGCTGGCTAAAATCCTGCTGGACCAGATAGGTTCCGGCGCGAACAGCTCCAAGATGCTGATTCTGGACGAGCCGGGAACGGGGCTTCACTTTGCAGACATTGAAGTTCTGCTGGCCGTGTTTCGGGAACTGGTGGAGCAGGGGCATACCCTGCTGGTCATCGAACACAACCCGGAGTTCATCAAATCCGCGGACTACGTGATTGACCTGGGGCCGGAGGGCGGCGCCGGAGGCGGCCATGTGGTGGCCACGGGCACGCCGGAGGAAATCGTAGCCGCCGGGAAGGGATACACGGGCAAATACCTCAGGGAGGTGCTGGAAGGCAACCCTTCCGTTTACGACCCTGCGGACGCCGCCGTCCCGGAATCCGCAGACATGGATATACCGGAAGGCGTGATGGCCCTGCGGGGAGCGCGCCACCACAACCTGAAAAACGTGGACCTGGACGTGCCGCGCGGAGAAATGACCGTGCTGACCGGGCTTTCCGGCTCCGGGAAGAGCTCCCTGGCTTTTGATATCTTTTTCGCGGAAGGGCAGCGGCGTTTCATGGACGTCATGTCCCCGTACGCCCGGCAATTCACGGAACAGCTGGAAAGTCCGGACATCGACCGCCTGACCGGATTGCCCCCCACGGTGGCTATTGAACAGAACATGTCCCGCGGGGGCACCAAATCCACCGTGGGAACCGTCACGGAAATCTGGCAATTCATGCGTCTGCTGTATGCCAAGCTGGGGCAGGCCTATTGCCCGCAGTGCGGTGTTCCGGTGGGCAAAAGGTCGGAATCGGAAGTGGTGGAGCTGGTGGCGAGGGAGCTGAAAAAACATGGCGGACTCGCGTTGCTGGCCCCCCTCGTCAGGGGACGCAAGGGGCATTACGCCGACCTGGCCCGCTGGGCGGAAGGAAAGGGATATGAGGAAATGTGGGTGGACGGCAAACTGGTTCCCCTGAGCGGATTCCAGCCGCTGGACCGCTATTCCAGCCATGACCTGGACCTGGTCGTTACACGGCCGGAGGCCTCCTGGCCGCCGGAAAAGCTTGCCGGGGCGGTTCATGCCGCGCTGGAGATGGGGGAAGGGTTCCTGCAGGTGCTCCCGCCCGGTTCCGTCCGTCCGGAACTGATGGGCACCAGGCTGGCATGCGCCTCCTGCGGGCAATCTTTCCCGGAACTGGAACCGTACACGTTTTCCTTCAACTCTCCGCGCGGGTGGTGCCCCGTATGCCGCGGGCATGGAATCGTCGGCAGGGGGAAAGTAAAGGAAGACCAGGCGCAATCCCTGCTGGAGGCTGAACTGAAATATGACAGGGAACTGGCGCGGCAGGCGGACGATGACAAGGGAATAACAACCTGCCCTGCCTGCCGGGGCGTGCGGTTGAATGAATTTGCTCGCGCCGTGCGGCTTCAGGGAGTGACTCCCGGTGACATTGCCTCCCTGCCTGCCGTGGCCGCCGCAGAACTGGTCAAAGGGTGGCAATTTGAACGGGAGGAAGCGCTCATTGCCCGTGACGTAGTGGCGGAAATCACGCAGCGCCTCAACTTCCTCCAGCGGGTGGGGCTGGGCTACCTTTCCCTGGACCGGAGCGCCACGACGCTCTCCGGCGGGGAGACCCAGCGCATCCGTCTGGCTTCCCAGCTGGGTTCCCACCTCCGCGGTGTGCTGTACGTGCTGGATGAACCGACCATCGGCCTGCATCCGCGGGACAACGAATTGCTGCTGGGCACGCTGGATGAACTCAAACGCCGGGGCAACACCCTGCTGGTGGTGGAACATGATGAAGATACCATGAGGCGCGCGGACCATATTGTGGACATGGGGCCGGGAGCCGGCATTCATGGCGGCAGAATCATGGCCCAGGGCACCTTTGAGGAACTGGCCGCCATGCCGGACTCCGTCACGGGCGCGGCCCTGCACCATAAGCCCAGGCATCCCTACCGCGGGAAAAGGCGCAGGATTCCGTCCCAAAAGGATGAATCCGCGTGGCTGCGCGTGGAGGGCTGCTGCCTGCACAACCTGAAGGGGGTGAACGTTGCCATTCCCAAGGGGAGGCTGACGGTGCTCACCGGCGTATCCGGAGCGGGGAAAACTTCCCTGATGACGGGAACCATCCGTCTGGCTGCGCGCCAGGCCATCGGCGACAAGCTCACGAGGGAGCAGAGAAAATTATGGAAAACCTCTTCCGGCTTTGACTCCATCCGCATGGTGTACGGCGTGGACCAGAGCCCCATCGGCAAAACGCCCCGTTCCACCCCGGCCACCTACGTGGGTTTCCTGGACGACATCCGGACCCTGTTCGCGCAGACGGCGGATGCCCGCAGGCTGGGCTTTGACCGCGGCCGTTTCTCCTTCAACACGGGGCAGGGCAACTGTGAATCCTGCAAGGGCACGGGCATGCAAAAGCTGGAAATGGACTTCCTGCCCCCCTGCTATGTGCCGTGCGAGACCTGCCGGGGCAAGCGCTACAACGCCGCCACCCTGACCGTGAGGTACAAGGGGAAGACCATTGCGGACGTGCTCCAGATGGACTTTGCGGAAGCGGCGGAATTTTTTGAAAGCCAGCCCCGCATTTCGGACCCCCTCAAACTGCTGTCGGAAACCGGCCTGGGTTATCTGACGCTGGGGCAGGCCTCCAACACGCTTTCCGGCGGGGAAGCCCAGCGGCTCAAGCTGGTGACGGAACTCATCAAGGGCCGGCGCGTCAGCCGGAACGCCCTGATGAAAGGCAGGGAACTGCCCGGAGACCTGTACCTGATTGAAGAACCCTCCATCGGCCTGCATCCGCGGGATGTGCGGCTGCTCATTGACGTGCTGCACCGTCTGGCGGACCAGGGGAACACCGTCGTCGTCATTGAACATAACACGGAAATCATGGCGGAGGCGGACTACGTCATCGACATGGGCCCCGGACCCGGCGATGCCGGAGGAACCATCGTGGCGGAAGGCACGCCGGAGCAGATAGTCGGGAAAGAATCCCCCACTGCGGAATACATCCGCCGGGAACTGAATGGGGAGTCTTAGGCAGGAGGAAGGATCAATAAGGCACTCAGGGCCGTTCCGGGAATGCCGGGGCGGCCGTCGTATTCGCCTGCCTTTTTCTGTTCCGTGAAAACAGGCATGGCTTGCGCCCGGCATAAAAGAAGTTTGGCGGAGAGAGTGGGATTCGAACCCACGGTGGGTTGCCCCACGGCGGTTTTCAAGACCGCTGCATTAAACCGCTCTGCCATCTCTCCGTGCAACAAGCGCGGGCACAGGCTACCGTGAAGGAGACGGCTCTGTAAAGTCCTATTCATGTCTTTCCAACATGTTTGCGGGAACAGCCTGTTTTTTCAAACGGGAGGCTTCCGCCTGTTCCCGCGGCATCAGGGCAGGAATTCTCCCGGCAGGAGGCTGATGAGCTGCATGGCGCATTTCCGGGGAGTGTCTGCGGAAGTGTCTATGGAGAAATCATGCGGGAAATGGCGGTGGATGCCTGCGTGCTGGCGCTGGGCATGGGCCGGGGCAGGAGTCCGGTCAGTGCGGCGCCGCTCGCGCTCCAGCAGAACATCCTGGCGGCATTCCACCCTGACCAGGATGCGGGGGATGCCGTCCAGGCGGTTCAGGAGGTCCTGAATCCAGCGGCGGGATTCTCCGATGACGTGGTCCACGATGACCAGGGCGCCTTTCCGGGCCGCCTCGGCAATGGCGGCGTGGAAAGATTCAATGAAGGGCAGGCCGGATTCCCTGACGGCATCCAGGGCGGTTTCATGCTTTCCCCGGCTCATGGCCAGATAATCGTCCATGGAGAAAATCATGGCTGCCTCTTTCAGCAGAAGCTGCAAGTTCCGGGCCAGCGTGCTTTTTCCCGCGCTGGAGGCTCCGTTGAGCAGGATGACGCGCCCGCTTCGCGGCCGGGGCGCTTTCCGGTTCTCCGCGTGGTCTTTCTCTCCCATGGTTTCATGGTTTTCCGGACGGCTCGCGGAGGTGTTCCGGTCACCGTTTCCCGGCCGGCAGGTTCCGGCCCCTTCCGTGAGGGTGGGGGCTTCCTGGCGGGAGAGGCAGGCTGGTTTCCAGAGGATGTCGGACGCGGCGGTCATGGAAGGTTCATGGGCATCATGAATAAAAAGCTCCGTCAGGGCAATCATAAGAATGGCTCTGTGCGGACGGAATCGCTGCTGCCGTTCATGTCTTGCCGGGCAGACGCCGGGAAGGATTTTCTTGCGGAGCGGCTGCGGCGGCATGGATGCCGTCCGTCATGACTCCGTGGGGCATGCTGCGCCTTTTCCCGTCAATAACGGGGATGCCTCATTCCTACCGGAAGCCTTACCGGCCGTCATTTGCTTCTTGCAGCGGACGGGGGTGGCATGAGAGAGTCCGTCATGGCCTCTTCCCCGGATGTAGTAGAATATATTTGTTTCCAACTCCGGCATGCCGGGGATATTTCCTTCAGAAAAATGTTTGGGGACTACGGATTGTACTGCGGCCGGGCATTCTTCGGTTTGGTGTGTGACAACCAGTTGTATGTCAAGATAACGGAGCCGGGTTTGAAGATGTTTCCGCAACAGGAGCAGGGCTGCCCCTATCCCGGCGCCAGGCCGCATTTCCTGGTGACGGAGCTGGACGATGACCGGGCCCTTTCCTCCCTTGTCAGGGAGACATGCTCCGTTCTGGCTGTTCCGTCTGTTCTGGAGGGGAATAAGAAAGAGGCGTCCGGTGAAAAAAGAAGCAGGCGCCCTTAGACGTCTGCCGGCAGGAAATGGCTGCTAGAGGGGAAGGTTATTTTCCGGGAGTTTCCGGAGCGGCCAGAGAGGAGAGGTTCTTCTTCAAGCTGGCGGCGGCGGTTTGCGTGGCTTCGTTGTCGGACTCCGTGAATTTGTCCACGGCCTGCGTCAGGGATTTAAGGTCGGATTCCGATATTTTGCGCCCTTTTGCCTTGCGCTGTTCCAGAGCGGAGATTTTTTTATTGAGGTCGGCCAGTTTTGATAAATCCCTGTTCGCTTTCAGGGCTGCCAGAGGTTCGTCAAATTCCTTGACGGAGGGAACCGCCGTTTTGAGGCGCATGATGGCCGTTACCGCTTCCAGAGGGTCGGACTGGATCCGGGCCTGCACGATTTCCTTGGTATTTTCCAACCATGCGTCAAAAGCTTCACATACGGCCTGCGCTTCCTCGTCATTCGTTTTTTTCCTCAGAGGTGTGATTTTGGATTCGATGTTGCTGCCGGTGGAAACGACCGTTTTGGCCAGCGATTTGTATTTGTTCAGTTCCACTCCTTCCAGAATAGGAAGGCCGCGTTCCATCTTCATCACTTCCTTTTTCACCAGGTCATAGAGCTGGGGAGGATAGCCCTTGGCCACGACTTTTCCGTTGGCTCCAATCAGAACGGCATGAGGCAATCCGCCCGGGCAGGGAGCCTCCGGAATGCTCAGACTCTGATAGATGGGGAAAGTGATCTTCTTTTCTTCCAGAAACTGTTTGACCCTGGGGGACGGGAGCTGGCTGTGGCTGCCTATGACAGTAAAGCCCTTGGACTGGAATTTTTCCTGCAATTCCTGCAGATGCGGCATGCTGGCGATGCAGGGCGGGCAGTTGATGCCCCAGTATTCAAAAAACACCACTTTCCCTTTCAGGTCGGAAGCTTTGAGTTTCGGCCCGTGGATATGGCTGCCGTCGTTGAAGGCTGGATAGGTGACTTTGCTTTCCGCCGCCTGGGCGGAGGCGGGAACCGCCATGGCGGCGATGATACCGGATAAAATAAAGGCAGGAAAGGCGTTCATGGAACGGATGATGAAGAATTCAGCATTGAGTGTCAAGGAGGAAGCGGAATTTTCAACTGGAGTTTCCTAAGGGTTCAACGGCCCGCATGCGCCGGGGATGGGGGGCGGGGCACTCCCTGCCCTGGGAAGATTTGGCTGTTTTTCCCCTGAGGGAGAGGCGTTTCAGGCTATATCCAGTCCCATGATGTAGTCCGTCATGTAGTAACCGTGGCCGATGTGGAAATCCCCGCGTTCCAGGGTCCGCATGCCCATGCGCTGGTAGAATTCCACCGCCCGGGTGTTATCGCGGTTCACGTTCAGGCGCATCAGGCACGGTTCCGGGTGGATGCTTCTGATGTAGCTGATGGCGTGGCGGAACAGAAAGCTTCCTATATGCAGGCCCTGGAAGCCGGGCAGAACGTAGATTTTCTGCAAATGGAAGACGCCGGGGCCTTCCGGCTGGACGGACAGGTAGCCGCAGTCCTTTCCCTCATGGGAGGCGATGAAGTACACATGCCCCTCCTCCATCTGTTTTTCCAGGTTGGCGGGGGAATACATCCAGTCCATCATGAAATCTATCTGCTCTCTGGAAAGGAGGTCCCGGTATGTGGCCGGAAAAGCCTGGCAGGCCAGTTCATGGATCAGCGTGATGTCGTCCTTGGCGGCTTGGCGGAGAGTCGGCATGGCAGAAATATTACACGGAAAAGCGCCGGATGAAAAGGGCCTCTTCCCCATTTCCGGCGGAATTTTCCGGCATGGCCTATTTTCCCCTACCTATTCCGGCGGAGACATCCTATGCTGAATGCCGCCGTTTTCTGACAGCCTCCCGGGAAATGCTGTTTTTATGGCGAACCCTGCATGTCCAGTCATGAAAGAACCCATTCCCATACAACAATGGCTTCCCGCGGGGCCTCTGAGGGACATGGGTGAAAAATACGTAAGCCAGCTTCCGGACGTGGCGCAAAATCCCATCGGTCCGGAATCCCTCATGCACCAGTCGGACCATTCCTGGTCGGAATACCTGGTAGCCTATTCCCTCCTGTACCCGGGGGTAGTCATCATCCTGGCCCTGCTGGGGGGGCTGGGGCTTGGGGCTTTCTTCATTTTTTGCCGCCGCCGGGAATATTCCCACCGTATTTTCTGTTCCAAATGCGGCTCCATGATGTACCCGTGCGGGCTGCACTGCCCGGAGTGCGGCACGTCCAATCCGTCCCCCCGTGCCCTGAACTGGATAGGATATTCCAGGCTGCGCACTGTGGTTCCTCCCTCCGGATGGAAAAGGCATGAGGAAGTTCTCCGCAGCTACCGGCGGTGTTTTTACTGCGGGCAGCCTCTCCGTGAGCCCTCTCTTGACCAGTGTTGCCCCGCCTGCGGCAAGGAGGTGCTCCAGGGTGAGCAGTCCGTGGACCGGTATGATGCGTATATTGGCCGCCGCAGGGGGTGGACCTTCGCTGCCGTGGTCGTGCTGGGGGTGGTTCCCATTTTGGGGCCGCTGCTGGCTTCCTCCCTGTACAGGAGAACGCTCATCAACCCGTATTCCCTGTATATGACCGTGTACCGGGAAAGCTTCCTGATGGTGGTTCTTTTTCTGTGCCGTCATTTGTTTCGCCTGCTGCCGTTCATCGGCATCATCGGCATGCCCGTCCTTTGCGTGACGGAATACCACCTGTACCGGCGCATGTTCCTGTGGAAGGCGGAGAAATATGATTTCAGGGGGGAAATGAAGCAGGAGACCCTCTTCCGGTAATGCCTGTCCGGCGCCTGCGCGGAAAATCATGGGGTGCGGGGCTGTTGGGGCTTCCGGGCAGCGTATCGTTTCCGGCAGCCCGCTTTATGGCGCGCGGCGGCAGATCCGTAGTGAAGCGTGCGCCGGATCAGCCATGAAAAGCGTGCCGCCGCGCCGGAGGCAGGAAATGGGGATAAAGGATGGCCGGCTCCTTGATTGACGCGCAGCAGGGGATGCTGAGTTGATGGAGAGATGTTTTTAATGAACGTTTTACATCTTATTGTATCAAGTATGACAAGGAATTGTTTTTTTTCTTATGGACTAAACTTACCTGGTACAGTATGTAGGCAGTGTTCCCCGGAGGGGGGGGCGGGATGATTCCCAAACCCCCGCATGCGGAGGAACAAAAACTGTAATATAAATAAAATGAAAATGAAAAGAAAACTGGCATCGGTTCTGGCGAAGGCTTTCTCCGGAAAGTCCGTGCCGGAAAAGAAACGGGAAAGGGAGGCCAGGGCCTCCAAAAAACTGGAAGCGTGGCTGAAGGCTTCCAGAATGCGCTCCTTTTAAGGAAGCGCCCGTTGAAGGGAAGGGTGGATTCGGGCGCCGGGCGTCCGGTTCGCCGGCTGGGACGGGGATGTTATCTCCGTCCTGTTGTTTTTACCGGAAAAGGTATGTCTTGATGACAGTTGCGCCTTGACTACGGCGGTGGAATGTCCGTTCATCTGGGCAGACATGACCATACCCGGAATTCTTGAAGAAAAGTTGTCCTCCGCATTAAAGGCGGTGTTGGGGGAGGAGCTTCCCGCTGATTTTCGCGCCTCGGTGACGCCCTCCGCGGATTTGCGGTTCGGGGATTACCAGAGCAACGCCGCCATGGTGCTTGCCAAGCGGTGCCGCACGAATCCCCGCGCGCTCGCCCAGCAGGTGGCGGACCGGATAGGGCAGGATGCCGTGTGCTCCCTGGAAATTGCCGGGCCCGGATTCATCAATTTCCGCATCAGGCCGGAATTTTACGCAGCGCGCCTGCTGGCCATGCTGGCGGATGACCGGCTGGGGGTGGAAAAAGTGCAGGCCCCCAAAACCATTGTCATTGACTTTTCCGCTCCCAACGTCGCCAAGCCGATGCATGTGGGCCACATCCGCTCCACCATTATTGGTGACGCCCTTTCCCGCGTGGCCCGTTTTGTGGGGCACCATGTGATTACGGACAACCACATCGGGGACTGGGGTACCCAGTTCGGCATGATCCTGTGGGGCTGGAAGAATATTCTGGATGAGCAGGCCCTGGCCGCCAACCCTATTGACGAGCTGCTGCGGGTGTACAAGGATGTGAACCTGATGTGCAAGGAAAAGCCGGAACTGCTGGATACCTGCAAGGCGGAACTGGTGAAGCTCCAGGCCGGGGACGGGGAAAACCTGGCCATCTGGAAACGCTGCGTGGAAGTTTCCAAATCCGGCCTTTCCAAAATTTACGACCAGCTTGACATCCATTTTGATTACTGGCTGGGGGAAAGCTTTTACAATGATGCCCTGGCCCCGCTGGTGGACGGCATGATCGCCGCCGGAATGGCCCGGGAGAGCGACGGGGCCATCTGCGTGTTTTCCGACGGTTCCGTGCCGCCCAATGAAGACCCCTTCCTCGTGCAGGACAAGGGGGAATGGCGCGCCAACCCCTGCATCATCAGGAAAGCGGACGGAGGCTTCCTGTACGCCACCACGGACCTCGCGACGCTGGACCACCGCATCAGGACGTGGGGCGCGGATTCCATCTGGTACGTGGTGGGCGCCCCTCAGGCCCTGCATTTCAGGCAGATTTTCTCCACGCAGCGCCGCCGCGGCATGGACGGGGACTACCGGCACATTGCGTTCGGCTCCATTCTGGGTGACGACCGCAAGCCGTTTAAGACGCGTTCCGGGGATACGGTTTCCCTCCAGGATGTGCTGGATGAAGCCATTGAACGCGCGGCCCGCGTGGTGGAGGAGAAGAGCCCGGACATGCCGGATGAGGAAAAGAAGCGCGTGGCGGAAGTTGTGGGCATAGGCGCCGTGAAGTTTGCGGAGCTGTCCCAGAACCGCATGACGGATTACGTTTTCAACTGGGACAAGATGCTGGCTCTTCAGGGAGATACGGCGCCGTACCTCCAGAACTCCTACGTGCGCGTCCGCTCCATCTTCCGCAAGCTGGACGGCGGGCCTTTGGACTGGTCCGCCCCCATTCAGCTTTCAGAAGATGCGGAAATCCATCTGGCCCGGCTTCTGGCCCGCTACGGGGAAGTGGTGCCGCAGGTGCTGGACGACTGCCGTCCGAACGTGCTGGCCGCCTACCTGTTTGACCTGGCCAGGGCTTTCCATTCCTTCTATGAGGCGTGCCCGGTCCTGAAGTCGGAGGGGCCGGTGCGGCACTCCCGCCTGGCCCTGTGCGAGCTGACCGCACGCACGCTGAAGCACGGGCTGGGCCTGCTGGGCATCCAGCTTCCGGACAGGATGTAACCGTTTCTCCCGTATGGACGCCTCTTTCCTCCATGTCCTGCTGGCCGCCGCCGTGGCGGGGTGTTCTTCCGCCGCCGCGGACGGGGCACACGGGTATTGGATGAACAGCCCGTCCCTGAACGGCTGGCGGGAAGCCGTCTTCCGCGCCGGTGTTCCGGCGCAGCCTGCCGTGCTGCCGCCCGGCGTGGAGCCGATGATGGTGGGTTCCTCATCTCCCGCCGCGCAAATGCTGGTGCTGGAGGGAATGACGCATCTGCTCACGTTCGGGGACATGAGGGCTTTCCTTAAATTTGACGCCGCTCTCCGTCTGGACCCGGACTGCCTCATGGCCCACTGGGGCAGGTGCATGAGCCTGCTGGGCGCGGGGCCCGCCTTCCAGGACCAGCGCGTCCATTCCATGAAGCGCATGAAAGAGCTGGCGCTGCGCCCGGACTGCCCGGAACGGGAACGCGCTTATGCGGATGCCCTGGCCGTGCTGCTGATGGATGGCCCCGTGAAGGCGCGGGAAGCGTGGAAAACCATCTGTTCCACCTGGAAGCGCGACCCATACGCCCCCCTCTTTTACGCCATGCTCCTCCGGGACGGCTTTGACGGGCAGGGCAACCCCGGAGAAGGGCAGAAGGAGGCCGTCCGCGTGGTGGAAGACGTCCTGAAGGAACGCCCCGGCTTCCAGGCCGCCCTGTTCATGCGCGCCCTGCTGGAAGAGGTGGCGCCATCCATTTCTCCGGCAACGGTGGAAACCGCCCGCAGGGCCGTGTCCGCCAACCCCTTTTCCGCATCCGCCCATCATTTACTGGGCCATTGCCTGTTCCGCACGGGAGATTATGAAGGGGCATCCGCTGCGTTCAAGGAGTCTGAAAATCTGTGCCTGGCCTGGGAGAAGGCGGAAAACGTGTCTCCCGCGCTTGATGACGCCTACTTCCGTTCCATCCTTTACCGTGCCGTTTCCGAATTCTGCGCCGGCCGTTACAAAAGGGCGGAAGCCATCGCCTCCAGAGCTGCTTCCGTTCCCCTGGACAAAAAGCATCCGCTGGCTCCCGGAACCCTCCTTCAGCTGTGGGAGGCCAGGACGCTGCCTGCGCGCCTGATGCTGGCCCGGCCCGGCCTTCCCCGGCAGGCCCTTGTGCTCAAGGCTTTTCCGGGTCCTCTCCCCAAAGGGTTTCCGGATTTGAGCAACGGCATGACCGCAGTGGCCTCCCAATACATGGGCGCATGCTACGCCGCAAGGCAGGGCAGAACGGACGCCGTGGCGTCCGCCTTTGACAAGATGTCCGGCATTCTGCGGCTGCTGATGGACGGCGCGGACGCCGCCCGGAGGCAGATGAGCGTCTCCTACTGGGCGCGCTGTCTCCAGACGGGTAGCCTGTATTCTTCTGAAATCCGCTCCCTCATGTTCCCGGATTCCGCCAATGTCTGGATGTCCGAGGCCATACGGAGCCAGCGTTTTTCCTCCCTGCTCCTGCCTCCCGTAGTGCCATACCCTGCGGAATGGGTGCTGGCCCGCGCCTACCTGAAGGCCGGAAAATTCCGGGAATGCGCGGATATGTGCGAACAGGCGCTGAAACGCTTCCCGAACCATGCCGGAGTGCTGGAGACCCTGGACAAGGCCCGTTCTTCCGGAAAATAATTAGGAATAAACGTGGGGGGTGCGGTTTTGATGCCCGGTTTCCTCATGGATGGATTGGAGATGGCATTTCCCCTCATCACGATGGAACATGACGTCCAATCCCGGGACAGGAAGCTTGTTCATCTTGAAAAATAAGCCTGCGGTGATAAAAAAGGGGCGTGAAGCCGTGCCCGGAAGGTTGCGGGTTCCTTCTCCGCCGCTATGAAGATGTTCGGTCCGCATGCCCCGGAGGCCGGATCCGCCGCAGCATTCATCAAGATGCTCAGCAGGTTGCGGCTGTTCCGCCGGATGTTCCTTAAACATGGTAAGTTTTATTTTTTCATGGCTGTTGCGGCAAATACCGGAACGCGTCCGTTTTCATTTTCAATAACATCATACATCAAGCAATATGAACCATCCCTATCTGGACCCCTCCTTTCTGGTTTCCTGGTCCCGGCTTACGCCGGAGGCCATCAGGCCGGACATCACGGAAGCCATCTCCCGCGCCAAAGAGAATATCCGGACCATTTGCGACCAGCCGCTGGAGTCCCTGACTTATGAAAGCACCTTCGGCGCTCTGGAAAAGGCCTCCGAGGATCTGCACCTGGGCTGGGGCCGCATCATGCACCTGGACTCCGTCAATGACGAACCCGCCCAGAGGGAGGCCATCGGGGAAATGCTGCCGGAAGTGGTGGCTTTCTCCTCCTCCGTGCCGTTGAACCCGCGCCTGTGGACGGTGCTGAAAGCCGCGGCCTCCTGTGACTGGGTGAAAAGCCTTTCCCCCGTCAGGCAGCGTTTCATCCAGGAAACGCTGGCAGACTTCCGTGAGAGCGGGGCGGACCTGCCGGACGACGTGAAGCCGGAATATGCGGAAATAGAAGCCCAGCTCTCCCTGAAGACCAAGAAATTCGCGGAAAACGTGCTGGACTCCACCAACGCCTGGGAACTCATTGTGGAAGATGAAGCGGAACTTTCCGGGCTGCCGGATTCCGCGAAGGAAGCCGCCCGCCTGGATGCCCTGGCCAACGGCCACGGCACGGAAGAAGCCCCCCGCTGGCGCTTCACCCAGAAATTTACCTCCCTCCAGCCTGTCATGCAGTTTGCGGACTCGGACAGCCTGCGCCGCCGCATGTGGGAGGGCTCCTGTTCCATCGGGAAGGGCGGGGAATACGATAATGAAGCCCTTATCGCTGAAATCCTGGAACTGAGGGACAGGAAAGCCCATTTGCTGGGGTACGGCTGCTTTGCGGATTACGCCACTTCCCGCCGCATGGCCGGGAGCGGAGCCAACGCCCTGAAATTCATCAACGACCTGCATGACAGGGTGAAGCCCTCTTTCCTGAAGGACATGGAAGCCGTTCGCAGATACAAGGAGGAAAAAACAGGAAAACCCGTGGAAAAGCTCTCCCCGTGGGAAACCGGATACTGGTCTGAAAAACGCCGCCGCGAATTGTACGCTTTTGACGAGGAAGACCTGCGCCCGTATTACTCCGTGGAAAAAGTCATGGAAGGGCTCTTTTCCATCTACTCCGGCCTGTACGGCATCACGGTCACGCCGCGTCCCACGGTGGCGTTCAAGCCCGGTGAATCCGGGGAAGCGCCGGAAGGCGCGGTGGAGGTGTGGCATCCGGACGTCCTGTTCTATGAATTGCATGATGCGGAAAGCGGGGAACACCTGGGTTCCTTTTATGCGGACTGGCACCCGAGGGACTCCAAGCGCGCCGGAGCGTGGATGAACTATCTGAGCGTAGGGGAACCTCCGCACGGCGGAAAACCCCGCGTTCCCCATCTGGGTCTCATGGTCGGCAACATGACCAAGCCCGTGGGGGACAAGCCCGCGCTGCTGTCCCACCGGGAGGTGGAAACCATCTTCCATGAATTCGGCCACCTGCTGCACCAGCTCCTTTCCGATGTGGAAGTGAAGTCCCTGTCGGGCACCAACGTTGCCTGGGACTTTGTGGAACTGCCCTCCCAGATTAATGAAAACTGGTGTTGGGAGCGTGAATCCGTGGACCTCTTCGCCGCCCACTATGAAACGGGTGAAAAAATACCGGACGAACTGTTCTCCAAAATGCGTGCCGCCCGCAATTATATGAGCGGCACGGATTTCATGCGCCAGCTCTGCTTTGGCAAGCTGGATCTGGAGCTTCACGTAAACTGGCCTCAGTACAAGGGTGTTCCGCTGGAAGAAACGGATGAACGCATTCTGGCGGATTACCGGGTGCCGATGACGGACCGCGGCCCTTCCGTGGCGCGCCGCCTGACCCACATCTTCGCGGATCCCACGGGTTATGCTTCCGGTTATTACTCCTACAAATGGGCGGAGGTGCTGGAAGCGGACGCTTTCAGCCGCTTCCTGAAAGAAGGAGTGCTGAATCCCCGGACCGGGCGCGACTTCCGCCGCTGCATCCTCAGCAAGGGCAACAGCAAGCCTGCCGCTGAACTCTACCGCGACTTCATGGGCCGTGATCCGGACGCGGAAGCGCTGCTTGTCAAATCCGGCGTTCTTTAACCTCTCTACCCATATTATCTGCACAATCCTTATGCCTGAACAAAAGAGACTCTCCCTCGCCGGCATCGGGTGCGGTTCCCGTACGCGCACCTACATGAAGCTGGCCATGGAACAAAAAAAACGCTACCGCATTGCCGCCGCGGCGGATCCCGTCAAACAGCGCACGGAAGCCGTTCGTGACTTTGCCCCGGAGGAGGAACGGGATTTCGTCCGCCTGTTCAAGGATGCCGCTTCCCTGTTGGCGGAACCGCGCCTGGCGGACGTGGCCATCATCGGCACGCAGGACGACTACCATTACGCTCCGTGCAGGAAGGCCATGGAGCTGGGCTATCATGTCCTGCTGGAAAAGCCCATCGCCAAGACGCTGAAAGAAGCGCTGGAGCTGAGGGATACGGCTCGCCTGCTGAAGCGCCGCGTGGCCGTGTGCCACGTGCTGCGCTACACCCAGTTTTACCGGACCCTGAAAAAAATCATCGACAGCGGGGAAATCGGGGAAGTCATCACCTTCAATGCCAATGAAGGCGTGGGGGCGTGGCACTTTGCCCACTCCTTCGTGCGCGGACACTGGGGCAACAGCAAAACCTCCACGCCCATGATCGTTGCCAAATGCTGCCATGACATGGATATCCTCTACTGGCTCATGGGCCGGCGTAAATGCCTTTCCGTCGCCAGTTTCGGGGAGCTTACCTTCTTTACGAAAAAGACGCTCTCCTCACCCCGGCCGGAACGCTGCACGGAGTGGACCACCCCGGTGGGGGAAGACCCCTGGGACGCCCGCAAATACGCCACGGACGACGAATGCAAACGCTGGCTGGGCATGGTGTATGACCGGGCGCAGGAAGCTACCGCGGAGGAAATCTGCGAATGGCTGAAAACCTCCCCGTGGGGCAGGGACTACCTCCAGTGCGACAATGACCAGCCGGACCATCAGGTTTCCATCATGCGCTTTGAGGGAGGCTTGACGGGCACGTTCACGATGACGGCTTTCGAACAGGGGCGCCACATTGAAGTGTATGGCACCAAAGGCAAAATCCGCGCCGGAGTCTTCTACAAGGAAAACGGCCCCGGTGAAATAACCGTGACGCCCCACTTTGGCGGAAAAACCCGCGTGGTGGAGCTGGAGGAACTGGCCGGAGGCTACCAGGGGCACGGCGGCGGCGACTGGGGATTGATTGAGGCTCTGTATGATGACATGCTGACGGTGCCCTCTCCGGAGGATATGACCACTTCCATTGAGGAATCCGCCCATTCCCATGTGATGGCCTTTGCCACGGAACACGCCCGGCTGAGCGGGCAGGTGGTGGATGTTGCTGACTTCGAACGCAAGGTCGCGGAAGGCATCCTGAATTATTGATGCGGTTTTCCTCCTTGAGGGAGAGGAAAAGGCGCAGGCGTCCAAAATGCCTGCGCCTTTTTGTATATAAAATTCTATCCTTTTTTTAGGCGGATTTAGAATCCGCATTGCGAATGCAAAGGATGAAAAATTTTCGGTACAAAAAATAATCCGGTCATTGGCATTTCAGTTCATCATGTATGTAATGCGTTAATAATTAATCTAAAAATTATTTTTATGGAGAGAAGAGCCGTTTTTCTTCCATTCTGTGTTTCCATAATGGGCGAAGGGGACAATTCGTTTTCTTTCCCGTTCGGAACTGGAGGAAAAAACATGGTAACAGATTCATTTATCTGCATTTTTGATTCTTTTATGTTGACACCGGATTCTAAATCCGGTACGGATTTTTTTGTCATGAGAAAAACACTTTGTCTTTTAGCCGCCTTGGCATTGTCTTCTCTATCAAATGCTGCCTCATTTTCTTTGGAGCTTTCTCCAACCGGGGGCGGGGCTCAGAACACCGTATCCCTTGACGGAATAACACCCCAGGATATCTTTGGTTATGAAACCGATGTCTGGCATGGAACTATAACGAAAAGCGCTTTGTCGGGCCAGGTGTCGTTAAACGATGGTTCCCTTGGTCTTCAACTCGGCGGAGTAGCCGATGTCGGCAAGGGAAATTTTGCCGGTCTCAAATTTGACATGCCTTCAGGAGTGGAGTCTGCCAAGATGTCTTTTACGATTACTTACACCTCTGCTTGGGGAGCCGCCAATTTCAACTGCGATTATACCTGCAATGTGTATGGATTCACGGCCGAGGGAACATCCACGGTCATAGGAACATGGTCTTTGCAAAATGCCAAAGCTTCTCTTACCCAGAATGAGCCTGTTGATGTCTCTTTCGACCTGCAGTTGGACCCTGATACGGATTATTCTTCTTTTGGCTTGATATTCAATAATACCCGTGTGGCCAATGCCGGCGGCATGGGGTGTGAGATCAGCAACATTCTTATTTCCGGGGAAGCAGTACCGGAACCGGCTACGGCCTCTCTGGGACTTCTTGGCCTGGGCGCCCTTCTTCTGCGCCGCCGCAGAAACTGATGACGGTCATACAGGTGATTGACCGGACAGGCTGTGTCCAAGCCGGTTTTGTGCGAAGAGGGGATGGTTCATCCCCTCTTTTTTATCCGTTTTCCACGCAGTTTTTTCTGGTTTGATGGACAGGGACGGATAAAATGGCGGACGGTATTTATGGTTAAGGTGTTTTTCAAGAGGGCAGCCCATTTGCTGATAGCGTTTTTTGCGGGAGGCGTCTGTGTCCTGCAGGCGACGGAGACGTCCGGCTTCGGCATAGACCTGGGTAATGGTTCCGGAACGGCGCAGGAGGGATGGACCAATGTAACCATGCCAGCAACGGCATCGGGAGGCGCCAATACATTTGTTGCCGTTCCGTTAATCAGGAATGGTGCGGCTTCTTCTTCGTCGTCCGTGGCAGTGGGAAGCCTGTTCGGAAGGCTGGTTTCCCTGACCGTCTCCGCCAGATGCAGTTCTGGAGGTTCTTATACGCTGGCGGAACCCAATACCCGGTATACCTGGTATGAAGGGGGGAAGCACAGGCACAACGGTACGAACGCTGACGCGCCTTCTTCTTTTGAATTCCCCAATGGCTGCGAAGCTTTCAATACCAGCATGCGTCTGAGCGCCAACGGGATGCCGTCCGCCTCCGCCGCGGCCAGGCTTTCCTTCTCCGGATTCCAGGCGGGCAAGGAATATACGGTATCTTTCTTTTGCGGGCACAATGCGCCTGCTTATGAATCCATGACGCTGGTCAGCGGAACTCTGGTGGATGTATGGGGGCTTCAAAGTTCCATGGGGAGCCTTTCCGGGAATCAATTTTCCGGTCTTTCCAATTCATCGGAACAGGACGCTTATCTGGCTGTGGAGTGGAGGGCCTGTGCGGATGAACAGGGCAGGCTGGTGTTTGATGTGACCAAGGAGGCGGACAGCAGCGCTTCCGGCCGCATGGAACTGAATGCCGTTACCGTCAGTACGGACGATTCCCCGGCTCCGGAAGTTCCGGATCCCCGGCCTGTCAGCGTCTTGCACAATAAGGCGCTCATTTTTCTTCCTTCTTCTCTTGCGCTCCCCGTTCCTTCTTCCACATGGGCGGCTGAAGGCCAGTTAACCTGTGAATTCTGGGTCAGGCCCAATGATGATGCCGTCACGGGAAAAATCATTTCTTTGGGAAATGCGTCTGTTTCCCTGGAACACGGTTGTCTGGCTCTGTCTGTTCCGGATGGGGATTCCGTCGCTTCCGTGAAAGCTGCCGGGAAGGAATTGGCTGCGGGGGAATGGCACCATGTAGCCGTCTCCGTCGGGGAGGAGGTTATCAGTCTGTATGTGGACGGAGGCCTGGCCGTTTCCTCGCCGCGGTCGCCTTACCTGCAGGCCATGAAATCAGGCTGGAAAGGGATTGTGCTGGAGGCGGGGTTCAAGGGTGCTCTGGATGAACTGCGTTTCTGGAATGCGGCTCTGGGCGGGGAGGAAGACGACTTTTTCTTGAACGGACCGTTGCCCCTGTCCCATCCCAGGTATGGGAGGCTGGTGGGCTGCTGGCGTCTGGATGGGGATTTCCGTGATGCCAAGTGGACGGAATTTGCGGAAAAGACAGGGAGCGCCTTTGTGCGCCCTTACCAGGCGGTTGCCCCTGAAGGGACTGAATTTTCCATTGTCACGGATAATGAAACGTTCCGTTACATGCTGGTGACGGCGTATGTGAGGAATGTGCATGTTATTTATGACTGGCCGGCGCGCGCCCATCTCATCAATAATTCCGATTTGATCTACATCAATTCCGTTACGCCGGCCGCGGACGGTTCTCTCAATTTTCAATATCCGGACAATGACGTGACGGAAAGCTCCGGTGTGGTTCTGCTGCCGTCTGACGGGGAATGTTCCAATGTCCTGGACTTCTCCGGGGAAGGGGCTTACATGAACGTGGGCGGAGGTTTGCTGGGCGGCGGCAGTTCCGGAGCGTTTACCGTGGAAGTCCGCATGGCTTTGGACGGAGACGGACAGGAGGCGGTGCTGTTTGAAAATGATAACGTTTCCATGAGGCTGGAATGGAAGGAAGACCATTACAGGGTCCGTACCCAGGCAGGCCCGGATAAAGCCTGGGAGGCGGATTTGCCGCCTGTGGAAGCCGGCAGGTATTTCTGGCTGGCCTTCGTCAGGAATTCTTCTGCGGATACGGCGTCCTTTTATGTGGACGGGGAGGCCGTAAGCACGGCCGCCGCGGATGCGGGGGAAATGGAGGGAACTGCCAATGCCGTCATAGGAAGGAATTTGGATGGCAGAATTGATGAAATGCGCGTGTGGCATGAGGCCCGTGCGGCGGCCCGCCTGGGGGCGGCTGTCCAGCACAGCTGGGGAGACAGGTTGTTGGTGGGCCGCTGGGGGACAAGTGACCAATTTGGCCATGATACAGCTTCCTGGGTGGAACATGTCCGTATCCTCCGCAGGCTGACTGAAGGCGTTTCCGGAATGCGGATACGGCTGGGTGTCTCCGGCGGGAACTGGTCCGCCATGCTGTCTGATGCAAATGCCCGTGAGGCTTTTGCCGAAAATGTGGCGGAAGTGGTACGCAAGCATCAATTGGACGGACTGGATCTGGACTTCGAATGGATTGACCAGAACGATACGGTCGCCTGGAATAATTACGGAGAATTGGCCAGGGCTATCCGGGCGGCTTCCCCGGATATGTTTTTTACCATTTCCCTGCATACCTACTATTACAAATTCCCGGCGGCCTGCATGCGTTATGTGGATTATTTCACGTTCCAGAATTATGGCCCCCAGATTGATGTAAACGGATATAGCAGCATGGTTTCCGCATGCAGAACATACCGTTCATGGGGCTATCCGGACTCCAAGATCATGCTCAGCGCTCCGTTCCAGGGGACTCCGGGCGCGGGGCAGGGCGCTGATATCCGGGCTTACCGGGACATTGTCTCAGCCTGCGCCGGAGTGCGGGAGGAGCCTTCTCTGGATTCCGCCAGCTTCAATTATGGCGGAGGCAAGGTTAAGACGCTGCACTTTAACGGTGTGGATACGGTCAGGAAAAAGGCCCGCTATATCAGTGAACAGCAGGTGGCTGGGTTCATGTACTGGGATTTGGGAATGGATGTGGCGGATTCCGCCGGGAAGAATAACTACTTTGACGAATGCTGCCTGCTTCGGGCCGCCAACCGTTATGTTTCCTCCACCGCTTATCCGGATACTCCGGCCCCCTTTGCCCTTTCTTCTGCGGGAGAAACCGTCCCGGCCGGGGGCGGTGCCGTGGCGGTGGAAGTGCAGTCGGAAGAGAAGGCTCTGGGCTGGGTGGTCGCAGATTGTCCGGACTGGATTTCCGCCTCCGCCGTTTCGGGAATCGGCCGGACTACAGTCATTTTGACGGCGGCGGAAAACAAATCCGCTGACGGACGGTTCGGGACGGTAATCTTCCGTTCTTCCGACAAACAGGAATGCTCTGTCATCATAACGCAGGATGGCGCCGAATTGACGGGCTACGACAAGTGGGTGCAGGACTCCTTCCCTCCGGATGCTGCCGCGGACCGGACGGCTGCGGATGCCGTTCCTGCCGGGGACGGTATCCCCAACCTGATGAAATACGCCACAGGACAGGATCCGTTGAAACCCTGCGGGAGCGTTACGAAAGTAACGCTGGAAGAGGGGGAGGACGGATGCATGCATCTGGTGCTGCGCTGGCCTGTAAATCCGCAGGCAACGGATGTGAAGCATGAAGTGGAAGCCTCCACGGACCTGGTCGACTGGATTTCCCTGGGAGAAGTGGAAACCGCCGGAAAGACGGCTGCCGAATTTTGGGATGCGGAACCCGTACGGGAAAGCGGGATGGAACGCCGGTTTCTGCGGTTGAAAGTGACTCGGGAATAACTTAGGTACGTCCTTTCTGAAAAAAATTCCGTTCCTGCTTCCGTTTTTTGAGAAATCTATACGGTCCGGCGGGGCATGACCGGCTGGGGAGCGCCGCGTGCCCATACCGCAACCGGACGGGCGGCTGTTTGTACAAGATACTCGAATTACAAAAGCATTGCTTCCTTTGAAACAGGCAGGGGCGCTTTAAAAAATCGCGTCCGCTTCGCACGCATTATTTTCTGCCGTCTGCAGAAACCTGCGCTAAAATTTGTGTTCCACCGCCATTCCGTGGCATTTCCGGAACGGGAAAGGAGCCTATTTCTTCTTCGTGTTGAGTTTTTCCCTTACCCGTTCCACATTGGCAAGAGCGTCTTCATTCCCCAGCTCCGCCGCCCGTTCATACCACTTTTGGGCTTCGGCCAGGTTCTTGGCTACGCCAGTTCCGCGTTCATACATGGAACCCAGGTTGTTCATGCACTTGGCGTCGTCCTGTTCCGCCCCCTTGATGTAAAACTGATAGGCCAGGGCCATATCCTGTGGGGTGCCGAGGCCTTCTTCATGCAAGTAGCCGAGCAGGAAATGCATGCCGGGTACCGCATGCGTCTGGTTCTCTTCCAGATCGGTCAGAATATCCAGCGCCATTTTCGGGTCCGGCTCCAGATCCTCTCCCTTGATGAGCAGGCGCGCCTTCTCCACCAGAGCTTCCGGATCCCTGGTTTCCGCGGCTTTCAGTACATAATCCTTGTACAGTTCCCTGTTCGGCTGCACGCCGATGCCCTGCTCGTAATAGCGGGCCAGCCTCTTGAAACCGCGTACGTCCTCCTTTTTCACCAGGGCGGTGGCTGCCGTCATGGCAGAGGCCAGAAGCTGCTGCCGTTCCGCAGGCTCCTGCACATTCCCTGCCACGGTTTCATAATAATTGGCCAGCTCGTCCAGTGCCGTCAGGCTGCCGAGTTCCACAGCCTGTTCCCAGAACTTCACGGCTTCCGGATTGATGGTTTTCGGGGCCGGGGCCTGGCGTTCCCTGCCGGACGGGGTCATCCAGGGAGGAACGGTTCCGGCATCCGCCGGAATATCTTCCCCCTTACCCTTCTGTTCCGGTTTCCGGAGCCACGGCGGAGTGTTGGCGTCCTCTCCGTTCAGGGTTAGCTTGACCTGCTGGCAGGCGGAAGTGGATCCGTTGTCCAGGGCCGCTGCTTCCCCCGTATTCTGGGGATAGGCCGCCTGGTTGGCCAGGAAAAGCAGGGAGGGGATATGTCCCCGTGCCGCCAGACCGTGCATCATGGCGCTGTAAGGCTGCAGGTTCTCATTGTTGGAACTCCACATGTCCGCCGCGTCCACATGTCCTTTCAAGGCTCCCAGGAACATCCAGGAATCCCCCTCGGCCATGCGTTTTTCCAGGCCGAATTCATAAATGAGGGCGCGGCCGAGCACGTACATGCCGCAGGGATCTCCCTGTCCGGCGGAAAGCCGAGCCCAGGCCAGGGCTTCCGGGTAGCCGGATTCTTCGCTCCTGTAACTGAATAACATCAGGTATGCCAGATCCGCCTGGCTGCGGGCGTTCCCCCCCTGAGCTTTTTTACGGAGGGTGGCGGTCAGCTGTTCCCATTGTTCCGGCGTGACGTATTCGGAAATGCCTTTCAGCGTGATGAAATCTCCTGCGGCGGCTTTTGCCAGGCAATCGTTCAGCAGCGTTCTGGCAGGTTCTGCGGACGGTTTGTCCATTAAGTCCGGGTTTTCCATTTGGGCCAGGCGCAGCCTGGCCAGGGGGTGGCCTTCCTCCGCCGCCTGCCTGTACCATACGCGCATATTTTCCCGCGCTTCATGGGCCTTCCCTACGGAATCCAGTGTATTGGCCAATTCCTCCTTCCACAGCTCGCCCAACTGTACGCTGGAATCTGTGTCCCCAAGCTGAGAGGCCAGCTCAAGCTCCTTATGCGTCTTGGCGTAGGGGGGAAGCTGGTTGAGTTTTTTCTGGGGGAAGGACAGAGGTTCCTTCAGGTATGGCATGCCCCGTTCGTCATGAAGGGACAGCAGATCAAGGGCCGCCTTGCGCAATTCCTGTTCCTGCGGGGGCTGCGCTTCGGAAATTAACTGGGCGTACCAGGCACAGGCGTTATTGCTGCCCAGTTTCCTGGCCTGCTCGAACAAAGGCTGGAGGAGGGAGCTTTTCCCTACCCCTGTTTTTTCCTTCATGCCGGCGGAGAGGTCCGCCAGCAGAGTTTCCAGATCCCCTCTGGAGCGCAGTTCCGCCAAAAGCTTTCCGGCCTGTGCCGGTGCGGCCCCCTTCGTCAATTCCGCCAGAAGCCGCATGGCCCCCGCGTGCCCCTTTTCCGCAGCCCGGGAAAGGGATTGAATGGCCGTATCCCTCCATCCCCTGCCGTCCTTGCCGTCCAGGGCAAGGGCCAGTTCCCCTATCCGCGCCAGAAGAACCGGTTTGGCGTTTTTCCGGTATTGCTTCAGGGTCTCGATAACGTTGGCGGGATTTTCCTTCAGCCAATCCACTTTGATGAAAGCGAGCTGGGACAGCGCATCTTGGTCGCCGGAAGCGGCCTTCTTTTCCAGGGGGGCCAGGTAGCGTCTCAACTCGGCTTCCGGAAGATCCGTAACGGTGTACAGGGCCGTAACGGCATCCATGTCTCCCTTTTCCGCAAGCTTGCGGCAGGCAGCCAGCCATTCCGCATGTTCCGGTTGCATGGGTTGCGCCTTGAAAATCCCGAAAATCCCGTAAGGATCCGTCATCATGAGCTTGGGTGCCGGATGGCCGGATGCCGTGGCCGCATCACGGAAAAAATGCTGCATATGTTCCAGGCAGGCCAGCGGCAGGTCTCCACGGTTCAGGTAATAAAGCCCCATCCAGTATTCCCCGGCCAGCATATTGGCCCGGAAGTCTCCAGCCGCGGCTTTGTCCAGCACTTCCCCGTACGTCCAGCCGCCGTCCATAGGCAGTTGGGAGAGGTCCCGGACCGGAGCGTATTTCACCTGCCCGGGGGGATTTGCCGCTGCGTCGGAAGAAATGTCCTGGCCATAAGCCGGAACGGAAAAAATAAAGGGAATAAGCAAAAGACGGGCTCGCATGGGTCAACTCTTTTCTAGCAGGAAAAACCTCTGCCCTACAAGCGTTTTTCACGTGTCTGAATGTTTAATTATTAGTCATGTCACGTTCTTTTTTTAAAGAAAAAAATGGAGTGGGACCGGGTGGTTCCGAAGACGCGTGCGGAAGCCCGCAAGGCGGAGGAAAATGGCTTCCTGGGAGACGGGATGAATGAAGTGGGCGAGGGATTGGGGATTCCAACCCCGCCGTATTTCTTCATTCCATCAGGTCCGGATTCTTTTGATGAATATCCTCGGAAGATTACCTTTTAGTAAATTCCCTTCAACTTTTCCGGATGATCGCTCAACTGGGAGCGCAGCCGGTTTCTGTCCAGCTTTCCCATGACCGTGAGGGGGATGGGCGTTTCCATGACGGCGCGGATGCGCTGGGGGCCTGGGGCCGACGCATTCCACTCGCGGCAGGCCTGCTCCAGAGGGGCAGCGGAAGGGCCGCAGGCGACCAGTTCCATTCCGGCGCGCGGATGTGGAACTGCCTCCACGACAGCCTCCGGAACGCTGCGGCGCAAAACGTCCTGAACGGCATCCGGATCCACCAGTTCCCCCAGGACTTTGACAAGTCTGTCCGCCCGGCGCAGAAAGGTCAGCAAACGCCCTTCCAGGCGCACCAGGTCGCGGGTGCTCCACCACTCCTGCGGAGCGACTCTTTCCAGAAGGAACCCTCCATGAGCCTGCGTCAGCAGGCGGCCGAACAATTTGCCTTTCCCCTGGAAGCGCAGGAGGCCGCCTTTGTCCGTCTGAGCTTCCCAATGGGGCAGAAGGGAAAGGCGGTCCGTATGGAAGGAATCTCCGGGAAGGGCCGTGGCTAATTGGGAGCCGGCTTCCGTCATGCCGTAGCTCTGCACTACGGGCCAGCCAAGGGTGCGTGCTTTCCGTCCCGTCTCCGTGTCCAGCGCGCCGCCGCCTACGATAATGCACCCGGCGGTGGAAGGCGCGCGGAGGCCGAGGCTGACCAGATCCACTACCTGCGTGGGGACCAGGGAGGACCATCTGGCTCCGGAACTTTTCATCAGGTCGGCATAAGCCTGCGGGCACCACTTTCCGCGGAGCGTATGGACGGCGGTTCCGGCCAGGGCCGCGCGCAGGTAAATCATGGCGCCCCCCACATGCCATACAGGCAGCGGGCAGCACCAGTCCCCGCTTTCTGCATGTAAATGTTCCAATGCCCCACGCGCGCATATGTCCAGGGCGCGGCGGGTAAACAAAATGGCTTTGGGCGGAGAACCGGAAGAGCCGGAGGTGGCGAAGGCTGTGATTCCGTCCATGCCCCGGAGGGAAAGAAAGGCGGCGGCCTCTTCCGCCCAGCCCCTCAAATGGGGCGGGGCCATCACGCAGGGGCCGTTGCCGCGGTCCCAAGGCAGGGGTGTTCCGGTGGCGGGCATGGCGGCGGCAGTTTACCGGAGGGCTTTTCTGCGCAGGGTGTGCCAGCGTTCCTTCATGCGGGGCTTCAAATGATGCTCAATCCATGCATAGGCTGCTTCCAGGCCGCCCGCTTTGAAAGTGCGGCCTATCTCCGCTTCCACGCCTGTGGCGTTGCCGGTGCGGCGCAGAAAATCATTGCTGGTGAATTCTACGAAAAGCTTGCCGTTGATCGCTCCTTCCTCCGCCAGAATCCATTCCCTGACGTACAACGCCAAAATGGCGTCCCCTACCCATGCCTCTGCGCGGAGGCGTTCTTCTGTAGCCTTGTCCATATGATGGTTCATGAAAATCTGGCAATGGCGGTTTTCCTTCCCAGAGGATCCCTGATGGGAGGCGGAGGCACGCCGGGGGCCTTGTCTCCGGAGGGGGAAGCCGGTTGGCGGTTTTCCCGCGGGAGCTCCGGCAGGTTGTCCGCGGGGGAGGCGGGAGCTCCCGGCATTGGCGGATTTTCCTTGTTGCCCTGTGGCGCAGGCGTGGCTCCCGGAACCAGGGGCACGTCCAGCACTCTGTCCTGGGCCGCGCGGCGGTTGGCGGCGTCCTTGGCTTCCAGAGACTTGCGGAGTACCGTTTCCGATTCCGAATTCCAGTACCCGGAATCCAGTTCAATATAAATATTGGAGTAAGGCAGGGATGTCTTGGTTTTAATGACCAGAACGTTGAATTGCCTGGCCGCGTCTTCGATCAGGGAATTGATCGTACGGCTCATCAGTTCAAAATGCTGGCGCCCAGGAAGCATTTTATTGATATTGTTGCGGTAGCGCTTAATGCCGGGAGCATAGTCCTCCGTAACGCTGCGCAGCTCCGAGCTGATCATGATGCGGGGCACCACGTGGGCTTCCTCTTCCAGCATATTCAGCACATCCAGGAGTACTTCGTCCGACGTCTTGTCGGAAACCATGGTTCTGATGCCGGTTCCCGTGTAGGCGGGAAAGGAGGATTCCGCGATGACAATCCAGTTCCTGGCCCCCACGATTGCCAGGTTTTTATATAACTGCTCCTTCCATTCCCGCTCTGCCGGGTTGGCGTCCTGGCAGCCGCTGAGCAGGCTGATGATGCATATGGGCAGGATGAGTCGGGTCATGGGTGGGACCCCGCATTGCGGGGCTGGAAAATGGGCTAGAATTTATGGGACCGGGGTTCGCGGCAGGCGCTGGGGCAGCGGCCTTGTTCCGTAGCGAACGGTGCTCCCTGGGTGGGAGCCGCCTCCGTAAAGGCGACGCCCGGCAGTTCAGTAGGTACGCCTTGAACAGGGAAATCCTTTCGCAGAGGGAAATAAGGATAACCTTCCCACATCAAAATGCGGCGCAAATCAGGATGGCCTGAGAACTTGATGCCCATCAGGTCCCATGCTTCACGTTCGTGCCAGTTGGCGGACTGGAAAATTTCCGTGACGCTGGGCACTTCTTCGCCATCGTCCACCTTCGTCTTGAGGCTCAGGTTTGCTCCCGTTTCCGACTGTGTCAGCGTGTAGTTGACTTCAAAGCGGGGGCTTTCCCCCATATTGTCCACGGAAGAAAGGTTAACCAGCATATCAAACCCGGCGGAATCCCGCAGCCAGCGGACAACATCCGCCACGGCTTGGCGCGCGACGGTCAGCGTAATATCTCCGCGGAATTCGTAGCGGTCCGTGATGATGTCTTTCCCAAAGCGGTTTTGGGCGTTGTCTGCGGCGGTTTTAATCTGTGATTCTAGAGAAAGCATGGAAAAAAAATGGTAAAAGTGAACGGAAGAAACGTTTGAAAAAACTTATTCAAGGGGCATTTCCGTGTTGACCGGGACGGGAGCGTTGGCTTCGCGAGGTTCTTCCTTCTTGAAGAAAGTGCGTGCGGGCTGCTGGGTATCCAGCTTCTTGCGCAGGGTGAGCAGGGCTTCCAGAATAGCCTCCGGACGGGGCGGGCAACCGGAAATGTAAACGTCCACGGGAAGAATCTTGTCCACGCCCTGGAGTACGGAATAGGAGCGGAACATGCCGCCGGTGGAAGCGCACGCGCCCATGGCGATGCACCACTTGGGTTCCGGCATCTGGTCCCAGATGCGGCGGACGGCCAGGGCCATTTTATAAGTGACGGTGCCGGCTACAATCATCACGTCCGCCTGGCGGGGGGAAAAACGTGTCACTTCCGAGCCGAAGCGGGAAAGGTCATACCGGGAACAGGCCACGGCCATGAACTCAATGGCGCAGCAGGAAAGACCCATCGGCATGGGCCAAAGGGAATTTTTACGAATCCAGTTGATGGCGGCGTCCAGGGTGGTATAGACAAAATTGCCTTCCGCATTGGAGTCCAGTACTCCCGTTTCGTAAATATTCGGTTCGTTCGTGGTGACCATGATAACAGATGATTCTTGCTGAAGCCAGATTAGCGAGATGCCTTCAACTCTCAAGCCTTAATTTGGTTCAGCCATGATTTTCTGCGGCCTGTTCCGGCCCTGTTTTCCGGCATTCCGGGAGGGGGGATGAATAAACCCGCACAGGGTTGCCCCCGTGCGGGTTTTTTATCCAACTATATTACCTATGAAACTCAGAACTCCCCATAATGGGCGGCGGTCTCTCTACCTCCCGCCGCCCGGTTTGTTGCTGATGCAGGTTAGAGTCCCGGACAGGAGCATCCGTTCAAAAAGAAGAAATTTGTATGACAAAAATCCGGGTATATATTTTAAAATGATTGATAATAAATAAATTATATAGCTATTCCCTTTCAGGGAGATACGGGGTAGGGGCTTCATTTCTTTGTGGCGCCTGTGAGGAAAATGGCGGAGCGGAACGGACGGAGAGGCCGTTTACGTTTTTCCCGTTCCTGAAGGCGCGGATGGAGAGGTGCGCGATCAGCCAGAGGCCCAAAGTAATACAGGCTACAAGAGCTGGCGGGCTTTCCGTAATATCCCATAAAAATAGAATAACCAGTTCTGCAGTCAGTAAAAAAAGCCCCATGAAACGCCAGTACGGTGATTCTCCCTTATGCTTGGCGCGAGGAGAAAAATCAGCAAGAAGGGACGGGATATCCAGCAGGAAAACGAGAAAATCAAGCATGGTATTTGTTATGATAAACCGGGAAAACAAATATAGGGTTCTCTTTATTCATTTTATTTGTTCGGCATCCGGCAGTCAAGAGGCGGCTATCTGTAAATAGTCCTGGTACAGTTTCGTCCATGGCTGGCGACTGTCCCGTTGACGGTGATTTTCTTCATGTACCTTCGTTCCTGGCGGTCGTAGCCGCATTCCAAGATGGTCGCTCCGTCTCGGCTGGTGAAGCTCGCCGCGCGGTTGGCTGCGTAGGAGAGTTCTTAGGCCAATTCCTGTGTCGTCTTGCGGTTACCGATGTTGTCGCAGCTGTAACCGTAGGAGGGGACGGCATCCAGGCCATCATAGCTCAGGCTTCTGGAGACAAGCATGATTTCTCTCGGAGAAGCAATTTTATCATATACAAATTCTTCTTGATACGAATCAATCTATGTTACTGTTTAATTTTTTTCTTAATTCATTATAAATATTTTCATGTATTTTATATTTGTTTTGAATTTCTTTTATCAAATGTTTGATTGTCGTCCGTTCCAGATGATCAATTTGTAAAGAACCAATCTTTTTTTCTATCATATCTATTTTTTTGAGCAATTCGCAATCTGATATCGACATGATTTTCATAAACAATTCCAAATCATTAATTTTGTATATATCCAATAAATATGAAATTAAATAGAGTATATCTGATTTATTATCATTTAAATTATTTACGTAATTAATAATTTTTTCCTTGGCGGAAACAGCAGAACTTGGATCCTCTATGCCGTTGCATAAGGTATTTTTTGATTTTATTTGATTAACATGATTTTTCATAGAGGAAAGATTGAACCATTTGTGATGGTTCAATCTTTCTATCTCCGCCAATAGCATAATATGATATAAAGCTCCCTTTTGAGATTTAAAAAAATCTTTCAAAGGATTTTCATTTAAAACAGTATATAAAATAATAGGAAATTCGGAAGAGTGTGAAAAAGTGGATTTTTCATCCGTGCAGCTCTGCAATGTGACAATCATTTTTTCGCAAAAAATTGCATATTCATTAAATTTTTGATTATCTCCATAAACTATTGTTGATGTGAAAATAATAGGAATTATTATATATTTTGACATAATATGATTTTTTAGATTTCGAAAGTTTCGTCGTATACCGGATGGCGATATATTGTTGCAATAAATCTTAATTCATAACAATTTCGTGAAGATGTATAAAATTGAATAGGCATTTATAAATTTTTTCTCTGTCTCCTGCGTTTGTCTTGCGGTTGCCGATGTTATCGTAGCTGTACTGTAGGGGTGGTGTTCAGGGTAACTCCGGTGAGTTTGTTTCTGCCTTGTAACTGAAACTGTCGCTGTGGACGGATTCCGTTCCCCGCCACTGCGTGCGTATGGTCGCGTGTCCCAGGGCATCATAGCTCTTAATACAGAATAAGAAAGACTTGCTATTGCATCAATTAGAAAATAAAAATCCGTAGAATATATTATATTTTTTGACTAAAACTATTTTTCCCATATCTTAAAAAATCCATTGCATATTGCAATCATGTCATTCATGACAATTTTTAAAAGCAGAAGATTTATAATAATCATTATTTTTTATTTCCTCACACTATTTTTTACATTTTCCCAATTATTTATGATGAGTTCATACTCATGCGGGAAAGAAGGATAATTTATATTTTCGGTTATTATACTTTCTGCTATCAAATATTCCATTTAACCATATCCAGTCTTGAGAAATTGAATACTGAATGTGTATATTTTTCCGTATTAATCAGTTGAATAGTTTTCAAAAAAATTAAATCTAGTCACACAATGATCATCTCCAAAAGAAAATTCTTGACGTGTGTTCTTTTGCTCCTTTTCTGCAAATGACAAATTGCTTCCTGATAGAAAAGAAAGATCTGTTAAAATGATTATTCATGTTTTCATAATTTTATTTAAATTGTTTTCCTTCTTATAAATTTTGTATCTGGAGATGAAAGTTCTTTAAACGATACAAAGATCATTCCTTTAGCGCTGCTGCTAGATAATAATGCGCCAAAACAATCTAAACCATAAGATTGCATTAAATATGTGTTATCTATTAATTTCATTACTTTATTTTTGTCATGTCCGTTATCTGTAGTAATGAGATCTCCAACTTTGATTTCTTCTCCTGAAAAATAATTTGCCATAATTTTTGTTACTTGATGGTTTCAATTCCTCCTTGGTAGGTCACCTGTATATTCAGGATAATAGGGATTGTTCGAAATTGTAGTACGTTTATCGAAACACAGGCAACCAGCTACTCTAGGAGACTGATTAACTGTAAAAATATGATAATGAGGATTCCAGCCGTTGTGTGCATGAGTTCTGCGACATTGCTGCTTTTGATATCCCACAGGTGGACGGGTTGTACGAGGCTGCCCGTGGAAGCCGCCTGTCCATAGGGGGAGTAATCGTAAGCTGCCGCGATCGTTCCCTGTGCGTCGAAGACCTCCGACACATTCTTGTTGAAGTCCACGCCGTAGCAGTAAAGGGAAGCGTCCTGCACGAGGGCCAGGGGGCGGGTGGCCACCGGTTCCAGAGGATCCCACAACAGTGTCCGGAGCACGTTACGGTTGTCCAGCATGTTCAAGGCGGCTATCTGCAAATAGCCCCGGTACAGGTAGCGTTCGTGGCTGGCGACCGTGCCGTTTTGGGGCACTTTTTTCATGTGCCTTCTGCCCATGTAGTCGTAGCTGCATTCTATTGCTGTGTTTCCATCTTTGCTGGTGAAGTTCACTGGGCGGTTACAGTAATTTCGTTTCTGCCGTAATTAATAACTACATCCTTCAGCAACAAGAACTCTTCTTTTTATTTTTAAATAATGAAGAGAATATTTTGTTTATTCGCACAACAAACTTAATTTAAATAATTATATTAATATATTTTCACTATTCATCCATTATATAATTAAATAAATAAAATTCAATATGTCCTATCATTAACCCTACCATTCCTGACAATATCAAAAAATAATAATGTTCATCGCATAAGATATAGCTTAACATGGCTCCTATTATAAGTCCGATAATCATCCCTGAAAAACAAGATAAGAATTTACTTATTTTATCACAAAAAACACGCCAAATTATCCAGCTGGTTATAGTCAATATAAATGTTACCGGAAATGAAAATATAATCATCGAAAATCCAGACATGAGAGCATGGTGAAAATTAGATACACATATGGAATATCCAATTCCAATAAGCCAAGGAGCCAACCCGCAAATTAACATGATATGGATTATGTTGTATATTAATCGCATTGAGAATCATTAAGTAACATATTCCAACCAATATCAGCGCCTCCTTCCGGAAATCCTAAAAAAGGGATAAAGGCTCGACTAGCATAACAAGTCACATGGGCTTTCAACCTACAGTTGTTTCTTTCTGAACAACACGAGATTTCTTGACACTGTTCTTCAGCATTTACCAGGCAAAGAGCTGTCGAAATGACTGCTATTGAAAACTGGTATTTCTTTAAAAAATCAATACATATGGATCTTGCCTTGTCTGGATAAGGATCAAGGACTTTTGATGAATTTTGACATGTGCATTTTGGTGCAGGTATGGAATATCTGCAAAATTCTGATGCTAAATCATCTGGGGTGAGCGGTGCAGAAGGAGGTATTCCGGGTGGAGTGTATTCACCATTGGGCCATACAATACCGCTATTACTTGTTGAAGTACGGAAATTCTGGATGGGGAATAGGCAAGTCAAATCCCAAGCCATTCCTATCCCTCTTATCTATTGCATTATTTCTAACGAACGCATAAAGATTCCATCCTCCCTGTTCAGCGATGGGATCGCGATTGATCCACCTGCCGTCTTTGGGGTTGTAATAGCGGTAGTTGTAATAGACCAGGGCGAGTTCTTCGTCGTGCATCTCGCCGGACCACTGGACGGGCTGGACGAGTCTTCCGGTGCGGGTGGCTGTTCCATAGGGGGAGTAATCGTAAGCCGCCGCGATCGTTCCCTGTGCGTCGAAGACTTCCGTCACATTCTTGATGAAGTCATGGCTGTAAAAGTAGATAGCATTATCTTGAACCAAAACCAATGACCTTGTTGCCACTGGTTTCAGAGGATTCCACAAATTTGTTTATTAATTAAAATAATAATGACGATATAATGAATAAAATGATAATTCCTAAAATGAAAAATAGAATAGATGATTTATAATTATTTAAGGATTTATATGCTCAATTACTTTACTCTTTATATTAGTCCATGGAATAGGGCCTACTACCCTGCTGTCCATGGCATTTCTGTCTAAACAGAGGATGTAGAATGTATTTTTCGGAATAATCATATTCATATATTTCTGCTTCATTTTATATCCTTCCAACACATTTGGTTCTGATTTCGTATAAACATATTGGAAAGGTCTAATATGAGCTATTTGATCATTAATCCATATATCACCATGTTTTAACTCTAGATGTTCATTGGGAAAACCAACTACTATTCCTAATGTACTTGTATTGCTAGGAATGGATGTGTAAGAAGGAAAATTCCAATGAACTATATCTCCCCGTTTTAATTCATCTATATTGTGAATGCGTTTCATGATAACGATTGATCCCGTTGGAACTAATGGTTCCATAACTGGCGACTTCATTACGTATACTCGTAAAAATATGGTCAATAACCAATATATTAAAGCAGCACATAAGACTGCGATTCCTGCGACAATATAGAATTTCTTTCTTTTGATTTTCATTGCTATGCTCTCCAATCTTCTGGGAAATTAGTACCACACAGACTACCTGTTCCTGAAAATTTTACACACTCATAGGTTTTACTTTGAACTCTCCCTGTATATCGGGGTGCTTCATCGGAATTCCTTCCTCCGACTTCCTTCCACTTGCAAGATAAATCATAACCATCAAATGTTGCAATTTTTTCCCATCCATTACATAAAGTAGTTGTATTGCCAATACGATTAGGGTTGTTACCTAAATTAATTTTAAAAGGTTTATTCGTTCCTTTACACTTCAAACAAATTGCTATTATTCCAGAATTCTCTGCATCTTCTTCCCAATATCCTGGAATATAGGGTCCATTAAGATCAGTTATAAGAGATTTTTTTATTTTTCCTATCAATCTTTTAGTTATAAATCGCCCCAATGATAATAATCCCAAATAATCTGTTGTATATATTATATTTTTATTAAAACTATATAAATTCCATCCCCCTTCTTCAGCGATTGGATCGCGGTTGATCCACCTGCCGTCTTTGGGGTTGTAATAGCGGTAGTTGTAATAGACCAGGGCGAGTTCTTCGTCGTGCATCTCGCCGGACCACTGGACGGGCTGGACGAGGCTGCCCGTACCGGTCACGGCCCCATAGGGGGAGTAATCGTAAGCCGCCGCGATCGTTCCCTGTGCGTCGAAGACCTCCGACACATTCTTGTTGAAGTCCGTTCCATAGCAGTACAGGGAAGCGTCCTGCACGAGGGCCAGGGGGCGGGTGGCCATCGGTTCCAGAGGGTCCCACAGCAGTGTCCGGAGCACGTTACGGTTGTCCAGCATATCCAATGCCGCTATTTGTAAATAACCGCGGTACAGGTACCGTTCGTGGCTGGTGACCGTGCCGTTTTCGGTCACTTTCTTCATGTACCTTCGTCCCTGATAGTCGTAGCCGCACTCAATAATCGTGTTTCCATTCCGGCTGGTGAAGCTTACCGCACGGTTGGCCGCATTGTACACGGCTGTCCACACGCCCGTTGACGTCTTGATCAAGGTCTGGTTGCCCGAAGCGTCGTATTGCGGCACGAAGGGCTGTTCTAGAGTTGAGGGTGGAGAGTTGAGAGTGGAGTTAGCGATGCGGGTGTACTGGTTGAGCCCGTTGGCCGCGTAGGCGAGTTCCTCGGCCGGTTCCCGTGCCGTCTTGCGGTTGCC